>Ga0315280_10000084_pt1 | contig 165289 bp, 182 predicted proteins | sample YL17G06_40_MG_FD_203697 | JGI IMG/M metagenome (GOLD analysis project Ga0315280, IMG submission 203697) | Sediment microbial communities from Yellowstone Lake, YNP, Wyoming, USA - YL17G06_40 | ecosystem: Environmental > Aquatic > Freshwater > Lake > Sediment | place: USA: Wyoming | collected... | reverse complement strand
GGAGGGCGAGATGAAGCTTGGTCTGAGGAAAGCGATAGCGCGGATGATGAGGAGACCGAAGCTCATACAGCGCCTCATGCTCGGCTCACCGTTGTTCATAGGAAGATTCTAATGCGAAACGGAATAACAAGGACACTGGTTTTTTTGAATACAAACATGATTTTATACCAAGAAACGTGCACCATCGCGGAGAGGTGGGGCCGAGCCGATATGAGGGTGGAGAGCTTTGACTGAGGTTACTCCAGAGGCCCCTGATAAGTTCGTTCAAAAGGTCAAGGAGCTACTGGAGTCGATAACTGGGAAGCCCTACGGGATCTCGGAGAAACGGGACTTGGAAGGGAGCATCTGGAGGGTACACTTAGATAGAGAGAAACTTGGCCTCAGCGAGAGGCTTTCGGTGAATGGTGGCGCTAAAGGAGTGGAGGAGGAGAGAGATGGCACCATACAGGTTTATTCCGATGATTTCTTGGATATAACTGACTGGGCCTCAGAATATGACTTCTACTTTCGGGATGCAAACGTCCTGTTGGACAGGAAGAACTGGGAGAAATACAAGAGGGAAATGCCACGCCTGATCGCCGAGCTGGAAGCTGCCGAGAGGATCGCTAATGAGCTGAATAAGAAATACTATACGAACATTAAGATCGGTTCGAGATACGGGAAGTGGTGCTTTGAGATGGGCTTCGATGCGAAGGGGATGAGTGAAGACGAGAAGCTGCAGGAGATAGAGAGGCACGCGAGGGCTATGCTCAAGGCGTGGGAACGTCAACATAAATGGGTCGTGACTGTGGGCGCGGAGATTGTTAAGAAGACGGAGAGGAGTAGGATGAGGATGGTCAAGTCTAGGGAAGACGTGATCTCGCGACTGCAGGACATCACGAAATCCGAGTACACCTCTGGATACAAGACAGCGCTTCAATCCGGGATTCTTTGGTCCGTAGTGGGATGGCATGAGGACAAGAAGGACTTCAACACCAACAGGGGCGTCTGGTATGTCAAGGAGATGAAAGAGGGCATAGCCATCTACTCAGACAACTTCGAGACCATCAACGCGAGGAGCGAGTTGGAGTACAACTCCATCAAGCTGATGGGAGGGGTCACTGCTGGCGATCTTGAAGCGCGGCTAAAAAGCGCTTTCACGTACTATCACGAAGTTGACGAACGGGGATGGAACGTAGCCAGGCCGATCACGCAGCAGGAGGCCATGCAGTACGGTCGGAAGACCATCGTAAGCCCCCAGCTTCTTGAAAGCATTGCCGAGCAAGTCAGCAGGGAGTTCGAGGTGAGGGTTCAGGTGATGGAGGATAAGCCTGTATTGATGACCGAATTCAAGACTAAAGGGCTAAAGCAGAATGACAGGCTCTACGAGATCGAGAGGCGGGCCAAAGCGTTGGCGGAAGCATGGCAGAGGATGAAGGAGGCGGCAAAAGAGGCGGAGGACACGAAGGCTTGAGCTCGACCTCGCTGCTGAGGAAATATCGACATAGTTTAAGACAGTCTGGCTTCTTGGCCCTCTAGAGTATAGAATCACTCGGAATTTCCTCCGCCCACGCCAAAAGGGCTCAAAATTGGGCTAAAATCAGATATAGGATGTATAAACCTTAATCACCATGAGGGCTGTTCTCTAATCTCATCCAAGCTCCAGCCTGAGAATACTTCCTGACGATCCACTCGCGCAGTTTGACGATATCCCTCTCCAATGTATACTCCTTCTAGGCCGCCCCAGCGATATGCCTAAATCATCCCTGATGATACTCCATCGTGGGTTGCCGACCATAGGGCCGTGGACCCACCCGTTCCCATTCCGAAAGGGGCATCCAGAAAGGGATGCCACCGGGTTCACGGAAGTGAAATACGGTTCCGTCCTGGGTGATAGTGTTGTCTTCGTGCGACATGAAGCCCGGGAAGTTGGCACCCAACTTACCTCTTAATCTGACATATTTGAGGTGCTCCTTACTCTCCCCTATTTTGCCCGTTATATGGTGTAATTATCCCTCTTTATCTTATAATTTCCAAGCTGCTTGTTTTGAAGGGTGTTTCCATAACTGGTTTATATATCCTCTTATTAGGTCTTAACCGTTTCTTAGTTGCCCCCTTCTCTTGCTGACCTTATCCTCCCATTCCTTCCAGCGTCCCCATGTCTCAAGCATCACTTTGGTATCGCTGATGCGGCGAGGGATATAAGCGCGAATCGAAAAAAGTAATACCGTGGGGGAGCGGAGAGGAGAGCCCTGCCTTATCCCTTATGACAGGTTATTCGTAAATCCGGCCATTTCCCCTCACCTTTTCTACATGGAGATTTGCCAGAATCTTATACCGCTTAGCTCTGTTACCATGGTGAGGCGAATTCGAGTGAAATCAAGTTCTGATGGTTTCTGGAGTTTGACCCCTTTAGCTACTAGAAGGCTCGTGCTCTTCTCGGTTATCTGGTCCGCATGCACAATGTCTTTAATGGCCCTTTCAAGTATGGCAGGTAGCTGGTTCTCGTTGACCTTGACTATCGGCTATGCCATCTTTGCCCTAACCTTGGTAACACTCATGACGGGCGTCATCTTCCTGATCCGTCTTACGAAGTTATTCCTCAACTTATATAAATCGCCGAAATCGGCAAAGTGACCTGAAGGGTTAGGAAGGGTACGGGGGCTTCACGGTGGAGTATCGTGAACCCCAAATGCCCCCATGGCACTTGGAACGGTCTCGACGAGATCGAGTATGTTGAGAGATCTATTTACCGATCGACTTGGCTTCAGCTCCTCTGATCGTCTCAACCCAGCTTCTAAGTAACGCATAGATAGTACAAGGATCGAACCCTGAGGCCTTGATCGAACTCGTGCCCATTGCATCCGAGAGCATGGGCGTCAGATCGATGTGCTGCGCGATCGAAACCCCAGACGTTTCCATTCTGTTCGATGCGGGGGTATCCTTGGGAACCAGGTACAACCTCGCTCCCCACCCGCGAGAGTATCTTGCACTCACTGAAGCGAGAAGGAAGATCAGGGATTACGCCCGGAAAGCCGACGTAATTGCGATATCGCACTACCACTTCGATCATTTCACCCCGCCGTTCATCAGCGACATGATCTGTACCTTTGCCACAAAGGAAGAGTCTGCGGCGATATATGCTGGCAAGAGAGTTCTCGTCAAGGACATCCGCGAGAACATCAATTATTCCCAGAGGAAGAGGGGATGGATATTTCAGAACTTCATCGGCCCCATGGCGCAAAGCGTCGAAGAGGCCGACGGGAGAACTTTCAAGTTCGGGGGGACCGTCCTTAAGTTCTCTTCACCTTTTAGTCACGGCGAGGACGAGAGCGAACTAGGTTATGTCATTGCTGCGACCATAACATATAGGGACGAGAGCGTTACGATAGCTCCTGACGTTCAGGGGCCGACCACGGAAGATGCCTTGGCATACATTGAGCTATGCAAGAGCAACGTCTTGTATGTAGGTGGACCTCCAACATATCTGGCTCAGAGCCAGATGCAGGAGGGGGTGTTGGCCAGGAGCATCAGAAACATGTCTAAGCTCGCATCGGTCACTCCACTGATGTTAATAGACCATCATCTCTTAAGGGATATCGATTGGAAACGGAAGGTTGCGGAGATATTCTTGGAAGCAGAAAAGAGTTCGAATATCGTCAGGACGGCGTCAGGGCACCTTGGCTCGGAGGATGATCTACTTGAGGCATCTAGGAAGATGCTTTACGAAAAAGAGCCCCCAAGTGAGGAATTCATGGCTTGGGTGCGAATGCCCCCGGTGAAGAGGCGTAGGATCCCTCCTCCACTTTAAAATCCTTCGAGATCCTGAGCAGGTAGATCAGCCCATGCTCAGACCTCCACGTTATTCATAGTTTCCATGACTCGAGCTTCCCAAAATGGTTAAGTAAGTTCATGATGTGGAATTACTGAGTCGGAGTTCCCATGCTTGACGTCCCTAGGATTCGAAAAGACTTCCCGATCTTGGAGCAGGGCATCGCCTATCTCGATAACGCGGCCAGCAGCCTAACCCCTGAGCCGGTCCTTCAAAAGATGATGGAATTCTATCACGAATATCGCACTAACATAGAGAGGGGTGTCTACGGGCTTTCCCAGAGGGCAAGCGAGGAGTACGAGGACGCCCACAGAAAGGTGGGGGAGTTCATCTGCACTAAATCCGATGCAGAGATGATCATGACAAGGAACACCACCGAGGGCATAAATCTCGTCGCCAATGGGACCGAATGGCGAAGGGGGGATGGGATCGTGACAACGCTCCTGGAGCACCATTCGAACTTCATCGTTTGGCTGAGGCTGCTCAAGCGTTTTGGAGTCCGGGTAGAGATCGTAAGGCCGTCAGACGAAGGTGTCTTGGACTTAAACGCCTTTGAGAAAGCCATTACGGACGACACGAGGCTCGTGGCCGTCACGCATGTCTCGAACGTGCTTGGCACGATAACGCCCATCCGTGAAATTGCCGACATGGCGCATAGTCACGGAGCTCACATCCTTGTAGATGGGGCTCAAAGCGTTCCACACATGCCCGTGGATGTTTCCAAGCTTGACTGCGATTTCCTCGCCTTCTCAGGGCACAAGATGCTTGGCCCCACCGGCGTTGGTTGCCTATACATTAGGGAGGAGTTACTGAATGAGGTGGAACCTCTCTCGATCGGCGGTAGGACGATTGGTGAAGTTACGTCGGAGCACTATACGCTGGCTCAGAGCCCAATGAGGTTCGAGGCAGGTACACCACCCATAGCTGAAGTGATAGGCCTTGGAGCGGCGATCGAATACCTACGCGGTGTGGGGTTAGAGAAGATTGCCGAGCATGAGAAGGGCATCGCTCAGAGGCTTTATCGCGGGTTGAGTTCGATAAAGGGAGTCGAGACCTTTGGACCAGCTGAGTGGGGAGCCAGGACTGGGATAGTTTCCTTCAACGTTGGCAACCTGAACCCTCACGACGTAGCGCTTGCATTAGATGTCTCAGGCAAAATCATGGTGAGATCGGGCTTTCATTGCGCGATGCCTTTGGTAAGGGAAGTTTTGGGTGCACGTGAGGGTTGTGTAAGGGCTTCCGCCTACTTGTATAATGATGAGGGGGAAGTTGAGAGGCTCATCGCAATCGTTGAGGGGGTTAGCAGAGCATCGGCATAAGGGCGCCTAATAGATCCCTTCCGTTGAGTTCGTTCGTTCGCTAGCTTTAGTTTTGAATCGATTTGCGCATCCTTTCAGGAGATAAGAGCTAAGCGACCATCCAGCCCCACTTCAGGTAGAATCCCTTCCCCTCGTCACTTCTCAGGAAATCTATGAATGACTGCGCCAGTCCGGGGTTCCTCGAAGATTTAGTGATAGCAACATTGGTGCTCCGCATCACCCGGATGTCCTCAGGCAGCTCTATTGAGTCGCAGTCCTTTGGCGCTATGTTCTTGTACACATTCCAGACAATTCCCGCGTCTATCGTGCCCTCGGTCGCACGCCATCTGCGAAGGGTGTCCGCGCACCCAGAGCCGCACTGAACTATGTTTCTTCGAATCTTGTCCGTGAGCATGACTTTGCTAGCTACATCGTCCCACAGTCCCTTCTGGCAACCGCCTATGCATACGAGCAATCTGATCCCCTCCTCTGCCAGGTCCTGGATCGTCCTAATGCCCTTCGGATTGCCATTCCTGACTATTATGACCGATCGCCTATAACCAACGGTCCCCCTCGTCTCCCCAAGTACTAGACCCTCGTACAGGATGTCGTCCATTATGTACTCAGCGCCCACGTTGATGATGTCTCCCTCTCCGGCTTTGACCCTCGGAAGCCATGTCTCCACGGGGCCCGTCTGGGCCTCGAACTTCACACCATGTCTCTTCTCGAAAACCTTCGAGCACTCATTGAGAGGGATCGCCGGGAAATGCGTGGAGAAGATCACCAGTCGCCCATCGTGGGAAGTTCCATTCATGTTGCCATAACTCCCTTATCGCATGCCCAACCATTGAGGTAAAAAGCTTTTCAGCCGACCTTAAGGTCGAGTTCTGCCAGCTTCTCCCTGAGCGGCAATCCAGATAACCTGTCCCAACCTCTAGCGTCATAATAGTCGTCGAGCATCCTGTTCAATTGCGCCTGTTCCGTAAATCGGGCTTGGTTTGGATCTGTTATCTTCTTTGGTAGGTTATCGTCTTCGCGTTTAATGCCCTCGCGGACATTGAACAGCCTTTCGAGATTTGTGATCCTCTCCCCAACAAGCAGCAATTCCTCGACACTGGCTTCGATCCCAGTAGCGTACTCGTATGCCCTCGCCATCTCGGGCAGATCGAATACCGGCAGGGCGAATTTGCACACTATCATCGAATCGAAAAGCGAGAATAGATCCTCCCGATCCTTGACAAGTTTGCCTTTGCCCTCGATCTCCGTGTAATCGACAACCCCCCTCAGCTCCGGAACTTGAGCCCTGGCCCTTAGGTGGCAGGCCCCTCTGCTCGAGGCCGCATATTGGAGGGCCGTGCCCTTGAGGGTTCTGGCATCATAGCCGGGGCAATCGAGCCCCTTGACCTGCACAGCGATGTCTTCGCAATCTAACTTCTTCGAGGCGCTTCGAACTCCCTCCGCAAGAACGTTGCCCAACCGCTCCCTCCGCGCCACCATCTCCAATGTTCGAAGGACCGCTTCCGGATCACCGAACCTAAGCTCCAACCCTCCAGTATCGCGCGTGCCTATCAGGCCCTTCTCGAAGCACTCCATCGCGAAGGCTACAGCGCATCCCCCTGAGATGGTATCTATCCCCAACTGGTCGCAGACCTCGTTTGCCTTGACTATCGCCCTTATGTCGTCCACACCGCAGTTCGAACCGAGTGCATATGCCGTTTGGTACTCCGGCCCGACAACGGTCGCCCCTTTATACGGCCCGTCCTTAACTACGTTCAGCTTTCCGCACGCTATCGGACATCGATCGACGCATCCGACGTCCTTGACGAAGGTCTTCTCGAACATCGCTTCGACGCCCATCTCCTGGGCTCCCTCGAAGCTTGTGGACTTCCAGTTCCTCGTCGGAAAGGCATTCTGCTCGCTCGAGATCTCCACAGTGCCCATGGTTCCATAAATCCTGTGATGCTCTATCTCCGGCCCCAATGAACGCTTGATCGTCTCCTTCGCGAGTTCCTTCAGGGCGTCGGGATTCGCCACCTCCACCTTCCCAGTTCCATGAACGGCAATGGCCTTAAGGTTCTTGGAACCCATTATGCAGCCCATTCCCGTCCTCCCAAGCTGCCTGTAACGATCAACGGTCACGCACGCGAACTTGACTAGGTTCTCGCCAGCAGGCCCTATCGTGAGGGTGCCGACGCGTTTCACGCCGAATTCATCCCTGATCGCGTCCTCGACCTCCCAGCAATTCTTCCCCCAATATGGCCCAGCGCTTTTGACCTCCACTTGGTCGTTTGAGATCTTAATGTAAACGGGTTCCTTCGCCCTCCCCTCGACTATGAGCACGTCGTACCCAGCGTACTTGAGCCCCTCGCTGAAGAGCCCGCTTGAGAACGATTCACCGAGTATGCCCGTCAGGGGCGATTTCGCATAGGCCCCAAACTTGACCGCTATCGGTAATATTGTCCCGCAAAGCGGTCCCGTGACGAAGATGATCTTATTCGATGGGCCGAGTGGATCTGTTCCCGGGCCCACCTCGTCATACAAGATCCTGACCCCGAACCCATTCCCGCCTACGTATTTTTCAGAAAGTTTATCGCTCAGCCTATCCTCGCGTATCCTCGAATCTGAGAGATCGACCCTCAGCACTCCGCCTGCATATCCATACATTTCGCTAACGCCTAACCGCACGCCGTATGTGGGAACAAGACAACCCGGTCCCCATTCCTGAGCAATGTTGACCGCATCTTCCCCCGAACTGGAAGGCCGTTGACGAGTATTATCACGTTCTTCGAAAGATCGCCTGTGGCCGGATCCATGAACCTCTCCTTGAATGGCCATCTCAAGCGAGTTTGGAGCTCATCCAATAGCCTGGGAATCGTGGCGTCCTGCTCCAGTTCTATCCTCTCCTGTTTCTTGCCGGTCTCAATCTGGGCCTTCCCTCTCAGCTCGGCCAGAATGGCGATTGAATTCGGAGACAAGCGCCACGCTACTCCTTTGATTCAGGACAACTGCAGAATGGTCGTTTCATGCATTTTACAGCAGATGGCCTGAAGTTCATGAACACGTCCTTTCCATTGCCTAAATTTAGGTCCAAGGCGGTCTGCCTTGTGACCGCGGAGATGAAGTGGTGACCTTTTACTGCCACGATGATGCGCATGAAGGAACCAGTCAGGTACATGTCCTCTATGTTCCCCCTGAAGACATTCTGCATCCCCCTAGGAGGATTCGGGACCACATTTATGTCGTCGGGCCTGATGAAGACACAAACGTGCTCTCCAACTGACACCTCTTCGTCGAGGGAGGCCACTATCTCCAGATCGGATGACGTTATAGTGGCCACGTTACCATCCGCATTGACTTCGCTGACATGACCTCTAAATCTATTTTCAGCCCCCACGAACGATGCGACGAACTCCGTCTTCGGTTTGAAGAAGATCTCGCCTGGTTCTCCGATTTGCTCTATCTTCTTATCGTGCAAGATCGCCACCCTGTCGCCCATGATGATAGCATCCGTGTGGTCGTGCGTAACATAAAGGGTAGTGATGCCCAGCGACCTTTGAAGGCGTTTGATGTCGGTCCTCATGTTCTCGCGGAGACGGGCGTCCAGATTGCTTAGCGGCTCGTCGAGCAGGAGTAAATCTGGTTCTAGAACGAGGGCACGCGCTAGGGCAACCCTCTGTTGTTCTCCACCGCTCAGCGACTTGGGGTAGCGACCTTTGAGGGCCTCTATCTCGAGCAACCTGAGGGCCTCGACCACTCTCCTCCCGATGTCGCCCTTCTTGGGTCGCACTTTCAGGCCGAAGGCAACGTTATCGAAGACGGTCATGTGAGGAAAGAGCACGTAATCCTGAAAGACCAACCCGAAGGGCCTCTTCTCAGGGGGTAGATCATTCATGAGGCGGCCTGAAAAACGCACATCACCCGCGTCCTGCCTATCGATTCCGCATATGATGTTCAGAGTGGTGGTCTTCCCCGAGCCGCTTGGCCCCAGTAGCACCAAGAACTCCTTTTCGTTGACGTGCAGGTCAAGGTGATCGAGCACGACCTCGTCGCCGAAGGATTTCGAAATTCCCTGCAATGAAAGCGACATCTCTGTCCCGCCTTATTGATGTGCCTCAGCTCTACCGATGAGCTTAAATGTCTTCTTCACAAATCTAGGTCATTTATAACCGCAGGGCATTCACAATTCAATTTCTGTGGATAGCATATTTCCTTCGACAAATCTATATTTGTGAAGAACATATTAACCTTTTTCTACAGAAGCCTGAGGCGTTATAGGCACCCCGTTGACATATAGCTTATGGACACGTACCCTTTGCTGTGATAGAGACAGAAGGGTGCTCCGTACCCCTACAATATTCCCTGTAAAGAGTATATATACTCTTCCTGGGGAATAATTCGCGGGCAATTTGGGAATAATTTTATATATACATGAGAGTACACCCACGAGCGGTGGTGGCAGGGAAAGGACATATGTCCTTTTTTTTACCCTCTCCCCCTACCTTGCCACCTTCCAATCTAAAGAGAACGTGAGTATGAACTAGGTTCGATGGTCCCATGCAGATCGTCGGAATGTATTGTATGGTGCAGACGCTATATCCCGTCCAAACTTCGGGATTGGACCTTAGTAACGGAATATGATTTTTTACCTCAATTTCATCTTCTGATTAATTCCAGCCATAATCTGGAGCATTCGGCTTGGACATTCCCCGATCACCAATCTCGATCTCGGTCTGCCATATCTCCATACATGCTCGAAGTGTTCCTCCGACCGCTTGAGGCAGTTCTTGTGCGTTGACCAGATAGCACTCCAGGAATCGGTTCCGAGATCGGATCTACTAAGGAAGATGTGAAGCACGCTATCATCGACTATCACATATTTGTTCTCGACGCCCTGAACGAATCTCACATCAGCTAATCCCCTATAGCACTCCGCCGCCTTTTTATCCCTTTGAACCGCCAAGACCCTAACCGGGACCTGCTTCCTCTTAAGCTCCTTTAGTATGGGAGTTAGGCTCTCCGGTGAGATCTTGCCTATTTCCGGAAACGCTATCAATGCCCTCTCCTTGGAGGCCCTCAGGAGGCCTTTCATCTGGCTCAGGATGTTCCTCCTTCCGACGATGTTCCAGACCCCCCGTTCCTCTGTCAAATCGACAGTGGAGTAGACGGTCTTCAGTTCAGAAATGGCGTCTTTTAACGAAGTTTTGAGGCTCTTGACGAATCCATCCTGAAGGGAGGTGATGGCCTCCATAGGCGGCTTGGCCCTGAATCGCTTTGGCCTCCCTCGACTCTCCTCAACCAGGCCCATCTCTTTGAGGTAGTCGAGTGTACTGTACACTTTGGGATAAGGGACTTTGGTGACGTAGCTTATCTGATATGCCGTCGTATAGCCCAGGGAGACGAGCCCAGCATAGACCTTCACCTGATACTGCGTTAGGCCCATCTTCCGAAGTGGGATAAGCCTCTCCTCAAGTTCTGATATCGTGGTCATTCTCTCTGCTTTTTCACTTCCGGAAGAGAATAAAAACTATTCGATGTGCGGCTCGTGCAAAGCAAGTCCTACGCACTTGTTCTCCCGGATGACCCTTTCTAGCGGATCCTGACTGGACTTTATTTCTATGAGGTAGATTTCATGGCGACATTGATCTTGGCGTAGAGCGCTTCCTTCTTGGGAACTTCGGAGACTGAGGCGATCTTGCCGTTTATGGCTATTAGCGGTATTACGCTCCGGAAAACTTGCGCACCGAGCCCCAGTTTAATGAGTTTCTTCTTGCCACTTGTCTCGAGTATCTCATTCAACCTTGAAAAAGCCTTATCGATCTTTGTGCCGTACTCCGCTATGTTAACCGTTATCGTCGGGAAATCCCTCTTGACGTCCTTCATAAGCTTGAACAGCTCGGCGTTCTCCCCCTCCCTCTGGCCGTAGCCACAGATCCCCGTCGGGAAGACGACTAGTGTCGCCTTTGGGGTCTTGGCTTTTTTACTCATTTCACTCCCACCCCTTTGGGTTTACCATATAAGGATTCTGTTATATAGACTATAATATTCCCCTACAGGAGTCAATATAATGGGTAATTTTATATATGGAATATTCCCCCTGCGAAGTCAATATAAAAGGGAATTGTGAATGGGGACAAAGCAAATCGCGGCATTATTATTCATACTGGTCATCACGGTGTACATAAGCTTTGAGGGCGGTATCTACTACGCTTGGTTGAATCGCCCAAGGGTGCTGCGCGTCTTCTTCGGAGCTGCGGCCGAGGTGCCAGAACACGAAATAGTAGCCCAATACGAAGCAGAGACGGGGATAAGGGTTGAGGCGACGTACGGTGGATCCGGGACGTTGCTCACCTCCATGATGATCGCTAAGGTGGGGGACATCTATGCTCCAGGGTCACCGGACTACATGACGAGCGCCATTAAGAACAATGTCACATATGCAGATACGGTGGAGATCCTCGCCTATCTGGTTCCCGCCATAATAGTCCAAAAAGGCAATCCAAAGAACATAACGTCGCTGGAGGACCTGGCAAAGCCCGGCATAAAGATCGGGTTAGGTGACCCCAAGTCCGTGTGTGTGGGGGCTTATGCCGTCGACCTCCTGGAATTCAACGACCTTTGGGAGGCCGTGGAACCGAATGTAGTCGTATACGTCGATAGCTGCTCGAAGGTCGCATCGCTCCCAGTCCTAAAATCGGTCGATGTGGTCTTGGGTTGGCACGTCTTCTATAATTGGAATCCCAACAGCACCGACATCGTCTGGATAACGCCCGATAAAATACCGAAGATAGCATACATACCTGCCGCGATCAGCAAATACACTGAGGACCGCGACCTCGCTCAGCAATTTCTGAATTATCTAATTTCAGATGAGGCCCAGGTGATATTCAGGGAATACAATTACTTCGCTACAGTCGAAGAGGCAAGGCAATATGCACCAAATGCCATCGTCGAACCAGTTTGAGGTTAGGAAGGAGTCTCTATGTCAGGTAAAGCTTCTTCATTAACCGATAAGACCTTCGCTTTAGTGAGCATGGGCTCCCTTGCATTCATCATCATCTTCCTTTTAGGCATTATAATCTCCATGATTTCGTATGTGAATCCTTCGACCTTCGTATCGACCTTGACAAGCGATGAAGTCCTCTTCTCCATCAACCTTAGCATCTTCACTGCAACTTTGGCGATGGCGATTTCTATTGCGATAGGTGTCCCAGCGGCTTACGCGCTCTCGAGGACAAATTTCCCAGGTAAGAATATCGTCGACACAATCTTGGACATCCCCATAGTGATGCCCCCGATATCGTTGGGCGCGGCACTCTTAATCTTCTTCTCAACGCCTTTGGGCATAATTATAAGGCAAAGTGCGGTAGAGTTCGTCTTCGAGCCAGCTGGATTGGTATTGGCCCAGTTCACGGTCATAAGCGCGCTGGCCATCAGGCTGATGAAGAACGCGTTCGACAACATCAATCCCAGATACGAGCAGGCGGCAAGGACCCTGGGCTACAATAGATTCTACTCCTTCATCTATGTCACGTTGCCACTGGCGAGGACCAGCCTCCTGTCTTCGATCATTCTATGCTGGGCGAGGGCCGTTGGCGAGTTCGGCGCATCCGTCATGCTCGCTGGCGCGACTAGGATGAAGACCGAGACGCTCCCAATCGCCATATACTTGCAATTCGGGGTAGCGGATGTATCAAAGGCTGTTACAACGGTCTTCATCCTGATCGCGATCTCCGTCGCCGTTCTTCTCTTAATGAGAAAGATTGGTGGGAGGGGCCCTGTCTAAAGAACACTCGCAAGGACGCTATGATCCTCATAATCGTCTGACGTTAAATCCCCTATGCTTAAAAAGGACATATTCTCCGACCAGAACGATACTCTTTATGGCTGACCATGGGAGAATGACAGGGGCAAACGGATTCCATTTTTTCCACTTAAGAAGGAGAATATGAATGTTAAAATCAATACAATGTCTGGTTTTCGGTTTGATAATAAGCATGCTCGGTGGATTGATAGGGCTTGGAGGAGCTGAGTTCAGAATCCCTGTTTTAGTAACGATGCTTGCCGTCCCAATATTTTATACTATACCCATCAATCTATTAATAAGCATTGTAACAGTAGTCTTTTCATTCCTTTTCAGATCTTTTTATTTGGATCATAGAATGGTGATTGAAAATATTCATGTAATATTCATATTGACTACAGGCTCTATAATTGGAGCATATTGCGGAGCAGGATTATCCAACAGGATAAATTTAAGAATATTCAAAAAACTGGTGTTTGCCCTATTAATTTCTCTAAGTATAATGCTTATCGTTTCCGGGGCGATTGGAGGAAATTATAAAGGGCTCAATTTAGGTATCGTAGAAATGGTAATAACAGGCTTTGTTGCCGGTGTAGTGATAGGGGCATTCAGCAGCCTTCTGGGTGTTGCCGGAGGAGAACTGATTATTCCAGCCATAATACTTATATTTTCGCTCGACATAAAAATAGCAGGGACTTTGAGTCTTCTGATAAGTATTCCAACAATTTTTATAGGGCTTTATAAACATTGTAAAAATATTGAAAAAGTAAACTATTTAAAGAAAAATATTCGTATTCCTTTATTGTTTATTGCAAGTTCGATTCCTGGCGCCTATATTGGCAGTAGTATGATCGTATATGTTCAAAGCGAAGTGATAAAAATTATTCTGGGAATAATACTAGCAATTTCCTCCGTAAAAATGTTATTTGACTAGTTATACACATTATACCATCAAGCCAGCTGAATGTATTCGGTTAATAGCCCACCAATACCACTTAAAAATGCCGTAGACGCTCCTTCCTACTCGCCAAATAATATAGTGTGACTATCGCTCTCTTGTCTACTTTACTTTCTTGCTTCGAATTATGTATGTTATCCTATCCCAAGCTTCCGCAAGGGCCTTTGCATGCCTCTCTATTTCGTATAGCTTGCCATATGGCCCTAGCTTGACTGTGCGGAAGGTTGTTTCCATAACCGGTCTATCTCTACTTAGTCGGATCTTGACCTTAAATTCCTTACTAACCTGCTCGGTAACTTTTTCTATAAGCTCAGGATGTATAATGGTCTCCTTGAGTTCATCTTTAGGTCCAAGAATAGATAGATCTCCCTTTGACCACCTTTCCATCAGCCGATGCTCCTCAATGCTCTTGGCTTTGACAGTGTTTAAGTTGTCCGACAGCATTACAATGCTGTCTCTTGTCTCCTTGGTAAACCAAACCCCTCTGTTTGCAACAATGTTCTTCTCGTTTCTAGGATCACCTACTATGACCCAGATCATCTCTGGTTCTTTCTTTCCTTCAGAGTATGCAACCCTTGTGATGTCTCTTAACCGTGACATTACCTTCTCGATGTATTCGAATCTGCTCAGCCTTTTCTTGGTTGTCTTCATATAAATTTCTCTTCCTACATTCTTTGCCCATTCACGCCAAAGTTCCCACATCTCACGTATTGCCCTTGCATGTTTCTCTATCTCGTGTAGTTTCTCATCTTCACTCATGCCTTTGGCGTTGAAGCTCGTGCTCAAATTTGGCTTCTCACTTGCCCAGAGCTTGATGTTCGTACCGTACTTCTCGTTAGCTTCGTTGGCTATCCTTTCAGCAGCTTCGAGCTCAGCTATCAGGCCAGGCACTTTCTTTCTATACTTTTCCCAGTTCTTCCTTTCGAGAAGATCGTCTTCAATCAAAAAGCGTGGGTTGTACTCCTCTGAGGCCACATCATCCACGTCAAAGAAGCGATCTGAATATAAGCGTATTGTACTATCTTTCTCCTCCTGTACCCAGTAGGCACCTTTATTTTCTCCAATATTAATTTTATCTTCGTTAAGCACTATCGCCCAAATCGACTTTTCTAAATTTTCTTTCTCTACTAATAAGTAGGGCTTTCTAGTTATAGCCTCAAGAAGTTCCTTGACTTTTCCAACGAACTCTTTAGAGGATTCAGGTTTGATCTTTTTCAAAGCTCTTCACTTTCATATAGGTTTAGGTCCGCCTCTTGATGGGGGAACATAGCGCTTTGAGTCCGGATTCTTAGTACTTTTGCTTGCAGAGATATTCTTGGATTCACCGTTGGTCTTGTTCTTCTGTTCTTGCTGTTTAACTTTGGCCAGAGGCTCGGAGGATTGATCTGATGAACTGCTCTGTACTCGATCCTTGTATTGAGAGTTTGTAGGGCTCTTGTTTCCAGAAATTGCCTTCGATCCACCATCGCTCTTCTTCGTTTGCTGTACACTTTGTGTAGGATCCTCGGGATATTGATTAGATGGTCTTTGCATGGTATTTTCACATTGACCCGATGATTGCGAATGAGTTAATGACCACTGCTTTGATCCAACTCCAACCATATCCTGCATGTTCACGGAATTCCTACTGTTGCTGGTGTCTTGGGCACTGGTGCTACTTCCAATGATCTTACTTTCCTCCAGTCTGCCTATGCTATTCGTTCCTGACCCTTGTCCTGGCCCAAACATCGTCTGCTGGCGACCATACTGCGCATTTGAACTCATACCTTGGTTGATAGGGTATCCGGCGAAGCTCTGGATCAAGGGCAGCTGATCTGGATACTCAAGATCAATGCCCAGATCTTTAATCTTGCCTGCTAAATAATTCGGCACATGTAGTCCATCGAAAGCTGTGTCCTGGGTATCAGGAGTTACTATTCTGTAGATTAAGTCGAAGTTTCCAGTGTCCTCATCAAAATACACGGCGGCAGCCACTCCCTGTCTGTATTTGCTATTCTGTTTGAAGCGGCGGCAAACATCGTGTATAGCATCCACGAAAGCTGTTTCTAGTCCAGACTTGTATGTCGTAAGTTTGGCTTCAAGGATACTAGGTTCACCATCGAGCAGAATCTTCCGGTCAGGTCCAGTTGCTCCTTCTTTTCTTAGGACTATTGCCTTAAGCTTTTCCTCAGTGAACTTTGCCGCTATCTTCTCTCCAACATCGCCCATTTCAACTTTGTCTCCCGACTTAACTCTAGCTATCATCTCTTCTGGTGCCATTCCGACATCAAGGTCAATCTCTTCTGGAGACTCCCTGAAACGAAGGGTGGTTGTTGAGTAACGGTTAGGACGACGATATTCCACACTAACGTTATCTCGCCAAGGATCATACTTTAAACTCTCAACGGAACGGAAAGAATAATCAGTATACACGCTGATGTGAGATTCATCTAGCCCATTATCGTATACCCTGAACTTCGTAACCTTGCCAGTGATATCTTCGACCTTAAACTCTACGTAGGCAGATCCTCCCATGCCCAGGCCTCCCCAATAGTCGTAATCCAGTGACTGAATTGGGATCTCTTTGCCACCAAGATTGGCTACTAGAACGCCACCCTTGTTGAACTTGATTATCCCCGATGCGTCGCCTTCGACTGAGTTCGCGAACTCCCATACGGGCAAGTTCCTTATCTTCACTATTACTTCCTGATCTGCCTGAAAGTTTTGCATTATTTTGAACGGTATGTCTATGTCTGGCTGCTCTACCTTGTGGAAGTCCCTATAGAAGCTGTAGGTCTCTCTTGTTGCAGAATCGATCAGTTCAACTTGGACAGGTCCTTCATCGGCCATCATTGCATCAATGAGACTCGGTGGAAGTTGAACGCGAATGTTGTGTCCTTCGGTTGCCCTGACTGTCTTGCCTCTCAGCGCGAGGCTCAGCTCGCCATTTTGATAGTAGTTCATGAGTTCTCCCAGATCCTCAGTAATCTGCGCCAGAGCTTCTAGTTTTCCATCTTGGACAGCTTGATTGATGGCCTGCCTCCATATGAACTCCTCAGTATCGATGTAAGTTAGATTCAGGCCTGCTTCCTTGGTTCCTGTCTTGACCTCGTCCAGTGCTTCTGCAAGCCCCGACTTTACCTTTGGCGCCAGCTTGGGGCCGAACATGATCAACGCCATTACGCTACCCTGCGCCATCAGCTGGCCTCCGCACTGCGCCCTGAGGTGCTCGTCCAGTGAAGGATCTAGAGCCATAGAGGCAAGTGTGCCCACTTGTCCAATGGACGTGTACTTGAAGCCCTCCTGCAAGCCTTGCCATCCGCCTCCGTGCTTGAGCTGTTCCAGAATCAGGCCCCTCGGAAGGTTCCCTGTAAAAGGTATCTTGCCGAGCCCTAGGAAGCCCACTGCGGTCATCACCGCAGCCCCAGCATCTGGGTTGATCCCCTTGACTGGGAAGCCGAGACACTCTGAGCCATACTGCATCAGGTAGGGAGCTATGTTCGACGGGGCTACGCTCGTCGGATCCTTGAAGTAAGTCCTCCAAGCGCTGTAGTCCTCTTTGAGGCCTTCCAAGATACCTGAGGGTATAGAGGCCATAGAGCTGAGGTAAGCCCCAGGAATCTCGTGCCAGGGAAACGCCTCGTCATCAGAAGGCCCTCCTTTGTTGACGGGTTGGGCATTGACCGATGCTGGTATGCTCGTCGAAGTCTCTTGTTGCCTTTGAGTAAATGGCCTACCACCTACAAATCCGGTTGCCAAAGATCCAGAGCTCTTCGTGCTCGAGCTGCCTTGAGCTGAGGAACCTGACCCCTTAGTCCCTTTCTTTCGCTTCTCCTCCTCGTCCCGCTGCCTCTGCATCATCAGCCTGCGTGCCACCGCAAGCCCAGCTCCCGAAGCCATGCCCGCGAGCGAGAGCGTTTCATCTATGTGCACAAAGCCCTCGGGCTGAGCATTGGCGCTCTGCTGCGCACCAACATCCATTCCCCCCTGATCGGAGATCTTCCTCCCGCCCGGAACTTCGATGTCCGGTCCAGAGCTTGGCCCAGCTCGCACTTCATGACAGGTCAAAAGAATGAGGGGGATGCATATGGCTATGAGAATGAAGATGATCCTTCTCCGCTCTCTCAGCTTCAAACCCGTTGACAAGTCATCTCTTTGCTGTAAAAAGCTTTCCGTTAAGGACTATCCTCTGTAGGGAGAGAAGTCGGTGAAAGTGGCGAATGAGGGCGTTACCCTTCCCATCGGTTCAGCGCGCGATGCTTGCGCCTTAAGACTACCGGACTAATCCGTCAGTTTAAACGGACGTCTCGATAGGGGAGAGGTTGGTGAAGATGCAGATTGACTGTTGGTTAAGATATTCGCCTGGTTCGTCTCCCTCCCATGAAGAGGTTGGGAGAGACCTGATGCCTAGGTGGATAGGGAGCACCTAAGGGAAAGCCAAAGCTCACCAGAGACCAGAGTATTGCCCCATGTGCCCATTCTATCAAATAAACCTTATGGGTAGTAAGCAGGATAATGATAGAGCTGTAGATAAGTTCGTTGGATTAATACATCCTTCTGTGAGAGTGGGTCGGAAAGGACCAGTATCAAATTTGTAACGGGTCTTTCTCTACTTCTATATTGTAGAACATTCTCCATCTTCTTATAGCGAAGATACGGATCACTACTGTAGTGGCATATACGTCAAACACTGAAGACATTGGTATCGGCGCATCTGAGGAACAAATTCCGTTCTGGCATAGCAGTAGGGACACCTCGGTGGTTTAAAAAGTTGACAACCCAACCAAACGACGAATGAGGAGATAAAGATAACTGCGCCAGCTTTTCCATGACATTCGTCCTTTTCTTCATCTATCCAATGATCATAGCTAAGTTTATGCTCGGCTAACAGAAGCCCGACAATTAACAATCCGAGCGGGCTTAGTGTTTCAACCTGATCCTAAATAGCATACTGATTGTCTAACATCGAAGTAGCTGACATCCATCTTTCGAGATATGCTTAGATATATCAATGAGTGCAGTAAATCTGCATTCCTCGACATAAGCCTCCTCATGAATGCCCACTGTAGAAAAAACATAGACCTCATATTAAACTCTTTTGCGCGGTCTACTAGTTTATGTGGTGAAGTCCAAACGATTTGGCCTTAAAAGCTGCGGCCGCCGGGATCGGTTCGGCCTGAACTTTCAGATTCTAAAGCCTTTGAACCCGGGCACCCAGCTCTCCACCTTACCGTTGGGGGGCTGGGATCTTAACCAGACTGGATCACGGCCGCCAGTTTATCTTGTCGCATACATCTATTGATAAGTCTAAGCCTTCACGAGACTAGGATTGGGTCGGGGATTTCACATCCCGCCCATTCCCATTCCGCCCATGCCGCCCATTCCACCCATTCCACCCATTCCACCCATTCCACCCATGCCTGGTCCACCCTGTGGCATCGGTGGCCCCTTTGACTTCCCTGCAGCGATGACATCGTCGATCCTGAGGATCGAGCACGCCGCCGCACCTGAGGATTTGATTATCTGTTCCTTCACGGAGAGCGGTTCGATGACGTTAAGATCGAACATGTCCGACACCTTCCTGTTGTGAACGTCCACCCCGGCCCACTTCTCCTGGGATTCGTGCCTGTGCCTTAGCTCCGTAATGATGTCGATCGAATCCAAACCACTGTTCTCCGCAAGTGTGATCGGTATGACCTCCATTGCCTCGGCAAACCTCCTGACTGCCAGCTGCTGCTTTCCGGAGATCTTCTCGGCGAACTTGTTCAGCCTGAGCGCGACCTCGACCTCTGGAGCACCCCCGCCCGCGACTATGTGCGGGTAGGTTACGACGTCCTTGACGACCATCAGCGCGTCGTGGACGGCCCTCTCGGCCTCGTCGACGAACTTCTCGGTCCCGCCCCTTATGAAGATTGTAACTGCCTTCGGGTTCTTGCACTCCTCTATGAAGACCCACTTGTCCTCTCCGACCTTTCTCTCCTCGACCATGCCAGCTTGTCCGAGATCGCTTGGCAAGAGGTCGCTGATCCTGCTCACTATGCGGGCTCCCGTCGCCTTACCGACCTTCTCCATGTCGGACTCTTTAGCCCTTCTAACGGCCAGAACACCCGCCTTCGCTAGGAAGTGCTGAGCCATGTCGTCTATGCCCTTTTGGCATACTAACACGTTAGCGCCACTGGATACTACCTTATCCGCCATCTCCCTCAAGATCTTCTGCTCCTCGTCCATGAACTCCTTGATCTGCTCGGGCCTATCGATGTTGATCTTGGCATCGAACTCCGTCTTCTCGATCTCCAATGGCGAATTAATGAGGGCTATCTTCGCGTTCCTTATCCTCTTCGGCATGCCGGAATGGACGACCTCCTTATCCAAGATGATCCCATCGACGAGTTTGGTATCTATAATCGAACCTCCTGCCTTCTTATCGACCTTGATGTCGTCCAAAGATGCCTTATAGGAACCGTTCTCCTTGCTCGCAACGCGCAAGATGGCGTCTACCGTTAGGTCTGCCAGCAGCTTGCTGCTCTCCCTCACGATCTTGCTCGAAAGGGCTGTGATCGCGACCTTCTTTAGAACCTCTCTGTCTTCGGGGTTGACCGTAAGCGCCATCTCCTTAAGGTATTCGAGGGCCTTCTTAGACGCGATCTCGTAACCCTCCGCGATTATGCTCGGGTGAATGTCGCTATCGAGGAGCTCTTCGGCCTTCTTCAGGAGCTCTCCCGCCAGGACAGCCGCAGAAGTCGTTCCGTCCCCGACCTCTGTGTCAGTCGTTTTAGCAACCTCAACCATCATCTTCGCTGCGGGATGCTCGATTTCCATCTCCTTGAGGATCGTCGCGCCATCGTTCGTTATGACCACATCGCCAAGTGAGTCAACGAGCATCTTGTCCATCCCCCTTGGTCCGAGCGAGCTCTTGACGGCTTCGGCCACAACCTTGGTGGCCATTATATTGTTCCTTTGGGCATCCCTCCCCCTCGATCTGCTGCTGCCCTCCCTTAGGATCAGGATTGGGGTTCCGGCCCCTGTAACAGGTATAGATGACATATAGCTAAGTTCTCCTTTGAGGCGAGTAGCGACATCCTCCATAGATAAGCGTTTATCCCACACCTTCGATTGAGTCGTTCATTCACCTCAGGCATGCTAAGAGAAAGAGTTAAACCCCTCACCAGGGGCGAGTAGAAAGAAGTGGTATAGAAATATGCCTGATGTACAGTGCCCTTGTGGAAGGAAGATTTCTGAGGCGTCTGAGTTCCACCTTCTTTTTCTGAAGAAGGAGCTGAATGAGATAGATGTGCTTTGTCCGAATGACAGCTGCTATCTGAGGGAACTCGGATACATAAGGTTCGATGTCGTAGAGAACAGGGCCAAATTCAAGGAGGCATCATTCTACCCGCCATTCGTAACTTGGAACTCGAGCCAGCTGGGAAAGGACGAGGCGCAGACCGCCCTGAAAGGCATGTTGAGGGACATAGTGAGAAAGCAGATAAACTGGTCTAAGGTATCGACTGAAAAATCTGAGGCCGTCGCACCATCCTCCCCTTCTGTCACGGGAGGATCCACACAGCAGTAGCAGTTTAGTAAGAAGTATCGTTCCTCTAGCCGCATTTCTATTCTAGGAAATCTTCCACTTTAGGAACTTCCAAGGGCAGGCCCTTTCTCTTCCTTATTTCGGTTATGACCTTGGAAGTTATAGAGGCGGGAACGGCCTCCCACCTTGAGAAGGAGGTGTCCCAGAATGCCCTTCCTCCCGTCGAGCTCCTGATCACTTCCGCCAGATTGAAGGTCTCAGCTGCCGGAACCTCGCCGACGATGTACGTGAGGTGCTCCTTCTGTTCGACATTCAAGACCTTACCCCGAATCTGCGAGACGATCCTGGTGATTGTTCCGACTAGATCGGCCGATGTCCTGACATCCAGCCTCAATAACGGCTCAAGTAGAACCGGAGACGACAACAAAGTTGCCGCATAGATCGCCCTCCTGACGGCGGGTATCATCTGGGCAGGGCCGTGGTGGGCAGGGTCCTCGTGTACGTTCGCATCGGTCAGCTTGACCTTCAATCCCCTAACGGGTTCCCTTGCCAACACGCCCTGAGTCACGGCGTCCACGAAACCGATCCTGAGGGAACCACCCACTTCATCAAGGCGTTGGACGCCTTTCGTTGCGTCGACGAAGATGCTTAAGCTATCGCTGATGGACCAGACGCCCTTGGCGTCGTCAGCACTCCAACCTGCTTTCCTGAGCAGGCTGGCCTGGGTTTTCTTATCCATCATCTCGGTGAGTTCGCCATTGGCTAGTGAATTCATCACGCTGCCCTCAAGCGGTTCCACTATCACCGAGACCTTATTGTGGCCATTAGGGCTACGTGCCGTGATCTCACCCGTACTCCCCCTCACGCTCTCCCTATAGACGACTATGGGTTCGGATGTTACGATATCGACCCCATCCTTCCTGATTAAAGTCGTCGCTATCTCTAGATGGAGCTGGCCCATGCCCGAGATTAGGAACTCGCCCGTTTTCTCCTCGATCTTCGTCTTAATGTTTGGATCCTCGATGCTCAACCGCCTCATCACGTCGCTTAACTTGGGCAAGTCCTTGGGATGTTTGGGTTCGATGGCTAATGTCATGACGGTCTCGGAGACGTAGTGAACGGTCTCGAAGGGATTCAGATCCTTAACGGAAGCGATTGTCTCGCCCGATCTAACCTCACCCAATCCAAGTAAGGCGGGGATGTTGCCAGCTGGCAGCGATCCGACCACCTCCCTGAAAGGACCCATGTAAAGGCCGACTTGCTGGATTCGGCCATTCCTCCTGGAATTGATCATGAAGACCTCATCGCCCTCGGTCACGGTGCCACTGAATAGCCTGCCCGTAGCGACGATTCCAGCGGACGGATCGACGCGAATGTGCGTCGTGGCCATGACCGCGGGACCTTTCTCGTCGCAACCGAGCAAAGCCTTACCGATGTCGCTGTCGAGGTCGCCCTTCCAGATCTTGGGTATCCTGTACTTCTGGGATACGTGAGGCGGGGGGGTATTGGTAACGACCATCCCCAGTACCGCCTCGTGAAGGGGGATCACCTCGGACAAGCCCTTCTCCTCACCCTTCGTATAAGCAGAAACGATGTCCGAGAACTTCAGGCCCTTCTTGTTCATGGTGTCGTAGGTGAAAGCCCAGCGATCCTTGGCGCAACCGAATACAACGGTGCCTACTAGAGGATCAACTCTCCAGTTTTCGCTGAACTCCGCCTCGCAATATAGCTCAATCAGATGATTGAAGTCACGGATGATGTCGGTCAGTGTTTTTAGGATCCGATCCGGCGTGAGACGCAATTCTTTGACGAGCCTATCAATCTTATTTATGAATAGCATGGGCCTGACGCGTTCATCAAGAGCCTGCCGCGTGACGGTCTCTGTCTGGATCATGACGCCTTCAACGGCATCGACTACCACCACTGCTCCGTCTATGGCCCTAAGCGACCTCGTGACGTTGCCCGTGAAGTCTATGTGGCCTGGGGTGTCGTGAAGGTTGATGAGGTATGGGATTCCGTTGATCTCGTGATAGAGGGAAATGTTGGCAGCCTTTATGGTCATCTGTCTCTGTTGTTCAAGGTCCATGTAGTCTAGGGCCAGTGCTTCCCCTGCCACTGATGGGGAGAGAAGACCAGCAGCAGCCAGCAGGCTGTCTGACATGGTAGTTTTGCCGTGGTCTACCTTCGCCGTGAGAGCCGGAGCTCTCTACGTATGCGCTATGACCCCGAGATTCCTAACCTGGTCCCTGTTATTGGCTATCTTCAGTATGTCGCCCGTTGTCTTATATCTTGGCAGGGTGAGTCACCTCTTGGCATCATTCGAGGTTTTTCAGACAGCCGATAATAAAGGTTGCTGAACGGCCATCTCCCCTGAGCTCTAACCTTTATTCCATGTTGTAGGTTGATCTGTCAGGTATTCAAGCCCATAAAGCCAGTGAAACGGTAATATATCGGAGCTCGGTAGCCCTTCGTCAAGGACGATGCTTTGCGATCGGATCTAGATGTCTGGTCTCAAAGGTTCGTAGAGGAGTCCAGGATCCGGCTGGGCGAGAACCTGACCGGCATAATCCTGGTGGGAAGTGCTGCCAGGGGGGATTTCGTCGATGGCTTTAGCGACTTGGATTTTCTATTCATCTTGCGACCTGAAGGTGAGGGCGTCGAGATTGAGGCTCTTCAACGGATATCTGGACTGAAGGAACGTTGCGAGCGCGAACAGGGGATAAGATATGGGATAAATATGCTGTCGGAAAGGAGCCTGTTCTCCCAGTCGCGATATCCGCGGGTTAATCCCTTGGCACTTCACGAATTCACCTCTTCGGGAAAGGTCCTCTATGGCACTGGCATTGGGGGGATCAGGCTACCGAATTATAGAAGCCCAGCCATAAAGAGATTCGCTTTGGAAGACATTCACGAAGCGAGAACGGTTTTAACGGCATCCACCTGCGGTCTCAACCCCCTGGACCGTTCTTCACTGGAACGAGCGTTGAGGATCGCGATCTGGTGCACGTTTAGGGCAGCCAAAGCCTATCTTGTGACGGAAGGTGAGCTCGTTACAGGAAAGGATGCCATACTGAGGATGTTCCGAGAGATTAGCCCTAGACCGGAGCTGAGTTCGGCACTAAGGCGAGTGCGCGAGGCTCGCGACTACTGGGAGGAAATCAGAGCGAGCAGGGCTCTCCTCCTCGACCGGTTCCATGCTTCCCTCGATTTCGTTAACGAATTGACGGACTACGTCCAGCGACATTTCTCCCAGTCCCATTCCGCAGACGCTCACGTGTTTCGTCCACAATCGGGGTTAACCCATTGAACAGAAGGGATCGTGCTGCGATTGTTCTAGCAGGAGGCGTAGGGAAACGAATTGGGGGTTTGGACAAGCCCCTCCTGGAGATTTTTGGCGTACCGATGCTCAAGCACGTCATGGATGCCATCAGTCAAGTATGTGATGAGATTGTGGTATCGGTTGGGAACGATCAGCAGAGGATTAAAATTGAAAACATCCTCGGCGATACCATAGTCGTCTGCGACGCACTTGAAGGTTTTGGGCCATTAGAGGGGATCAGGCAATCCTGTAGAATCGTTAGTCGAGACCTCACCGCGATAGTGGCCTGCGATCTTCCACTATTGGATGCCGCCGTCATAGAGTACTTATTCAGTAACATCGGTCAATTCGACGGTGCCATACCGAGGTGGCCCGATGGAAAAGTCGAACCGCTCTACTCGGCCTTCAGGACAAGGAGATTGGCAGCGGCTGTCGAAGGGGCGATTCGAGAGGATAAAAGGAGGATAATGGATGCACTTCGACCCCTTGCGATCCGCTACGTTCCCATGGAAGAGCTTGGGAAGATAGATCCCGGATTGGTCTCCTTCATAAACGTCAATGATGAGGGTGATCTGGAAGAAGCCAAGAGAATTGCCTCCATCAGATGGAAGCTAGAGAATAACGCCATGAGAGAGATTGCACACCATTGAGAAAGAGGGGGAGGTATGGGTCGTTCTATTCTAGACTATGCATTCAGGAGATTTTCAAGGTTTACGTGATATATGTTTTCATTGTCTTCTTCGGTAAGTTCCAAGCTCTCTAAAAGTTTTATGTGAACCTCTGGGGGGGAGAAGAAATCGTTCAAGTCCGTACCGTATATGAGCTTTCTACTTAGTTTCTTGACGAATCCCTTTGCGAACTCAAGATCCCTGCTTAGGGCATTATAACCGGAACCAGCGGATATGTCGCCATAGACATTGTCGTAATTTTCCAGAAGATATGGTGTCCTTCCGGGCTTCATAATCGGGCCCTTGGGATATGCCTCATCGAGAGGTACGACCGAAGACATGCAACTCCACCAACCCGGGCCATGCAATATGAAATCCACATCAGTATGCTCCTTCACGATGCCCTCAAGCCCCTCTAGTCCTGGTGAATCCATCACGCCATATGTCTCGGATTTTCCGAATGCCAAATGCAGCAGTATCGGTATCTCGAGCCTGCCGCACAGATCGTAGAGTTCGAGGTTCTGATTATGGTTTACGGGTAGCTTCGAGGTGTGCTCTCCGAAACCGCGGCATCCCATTTCCACATAGCGCATAACCTTCTCCTTAAAGCATTGCTCCCTAACTTCGACGGCGCAGAAAGGTATGATCTTTTCTGGATATTTTCTTGAAGCGTCGAGCACGTATTCTGTAGGCATTGTTACATTGACATTCCAACTTGAGAGAGGCAGGACTACGGCCTTGGCGACATTCGAACCGCCTATATAGGATATCAGGGCCTCCAAAGTTACATTACCCCATGGTGAGTTTATATTGGCAATGTCCTTATAACGTCCGATATGCGTATGGCAATCGATGGATCTAAAGGGCAAACTGTTCGCCTCGCACGTTACCTTTTAGAGGACGGCCTTTAAATCCGTTTTCTACGAAGGGCTTGTATACCTTCCCCTCAAAGTGCGTATGTTAGCCATCATAGGATGGTAAATCACAGCGACCTGGCAAGCCCATTATAGGGAATTACATCATTGGTGGACTTCGCCAACTTCATCGTAGGCTTCTGGTTCAACTTGTAGGGTTGTGTGGCTTATTCCGTATTTCTCGTTGATCTTTTGCTTAGTTTCATTCAGGATCTCGCCAATCGAGTTGAGGGAGTCCTCCCCGACCACTATGTGTGCACTCAGCACATGCATGTACGAAGTAATGGACCATACGTGCACGTCGTGAACATCGTTGATACCAGGCATGCTCTTTATAGTAGCAACTACATCGCCCACGTTGATCTTGGAAGGGACCCCTTCGAGAAGAATTTGCAGGACCTCTTTCAGCATCTTAATCGAACTGTGCATGACTATTAAACCGACAGCGATGCTCACTATAGGATCTGCTGGATACCACTTAGTATACAATATTATCATCGCTGCCGTAAGCACGCCTATGGAAGATAGGGTGTCACCGGCAACGTGCAGAAAAGCTGACTTTACATTCAGGCGCATCATGCCCCTTGAGAGAATTGTCATGGAGAACGTATTCGCTAACAATCCGATAATGGTGATGATAAGCATCTCAAGGCCTTTAACCTCGGCCGGGTAGAATAATCTGTCTATCGCTTGGTAAAAAATATAAAAAGCCAAGACCACCAATGTTGCTCCGTTCACAAACGCTGAAAGTATCTCGACTCTATGATAGCCAAAGGTTCTATTGGAGTCCGGAGGCTTTAGAGAGAGTTCCCCAGCTAGAAAACACATAATCAATGCCGAAGCGTCAGTAAACATATGCCATGCATCGCTAATCAATGCTAAGCTGTTCGACAGGATGCCCCCAACGATCTCAAGTACCATTATGCCGGTAGTCACGGCTATTGAGATCTTCAGACTCATCTGTTCCCTTTCATGAGATTCCCTTGAAACCCTTGGATCCACTCTGTCGGGTATGGTGGTCATCTCGTCGGTTAAGCCTCAGTCATTCTAGGAAACTTTCCTTCATCGCTATTATTAAGTTTTCACCTACTTAAATAACACTGCTTCCAGTTACTTATCAATAATTATAAGGCATCGATCGTCTTTTGACTCGTACCAAAACTTAGAAGGATTCCCTTCTATCAAGAACACCCATAAATGGACATCGTGGAATTAGGGAGCAGATTCGGTGCGATTGCTAGCGTTACCTTCAGACTTGGCCTTGTTCTTCATAGTATAGATTATCAATATAACTTCGACTATGATATTCCCACCCGCAAAGAGAATCGAAGAGCCAGTTCCTATCGAGATGATGTAGAGGATGAGTAGACCCAATAGGGACCAGACGAATATGAAGTCTTTTATCAGTTTACTCGCATGCGCCATTGCCCCCCTGCTCTGCTCCCTTCTCCTTTTGTTGCCCACGTAAAGGTAGATGCTGACAAAGACAAGGAAAGGTACCACATCGCACGAAAATATCCGAGTTACTCAGAGATGCTTGAAGTTGGGGGACTTGACATAGTAAGCGTGTGTACCTGGCCGAAAACTCATTGCGAAGTGGCCGTCATGGCTACGCGAAGTGGCGTCAAGGGCATAATGTGCGAAAAGCCCATGGCTACGAACCTTAGAGAAGCTGACAAAATGATGGACGCGTGTCGGCAGAACGGCGTTGTTTTAGCCGTTGGCCATGAACACAGATTTGATCCCCAGAGCGTGAAGGCAAGGGAGGTTATCGAGTCCCGCGTGATAGGGGAACTGAAACTCATATGGGGTCACTGTAGCCTTGACCTAATGAACAACGGTTCGCATGTCATAGACTTGGTAAATTATCTCAACATGGATGTTGAAGCGGTTTGGGTCATGGGGCAGATCGATAGGAGGGGGAAAAGGTTTGGGGCTGCGAATCACCCCGATTTGCATGTCGAAGACATGGCTATAGGGCACATCAAGTACCACAACGGAGTGGAGGCGATCGTAGAGCTCGGTGAATTCGCCCCACAGGATTTCAGATTCCATGTGATCAGAGGCAAGGGGCAGATCGAGGTTAATGCCCCCGAGGCGATGCTGAAAATTGTAGATGCGAATGGGATCAGACATCCCGAACTATTGGAATCTGACCCTTTCAGTGCAGAAATGCTTGAGCTCGTAAAGGCGATCGAAGAGGGCAGGGACCACCTCTCAAGTGGAACGAGGGGGAGGGCAGCGCTTGAGATAATAATGGCCATTTTCCAATCTTCGCATAGAAGGGCCCTCATAGAGCTGCCCCTTAAAGTAGAGGTTAATCCCCTTGAAGAGATGATCAATGAGGGGGGTAATTTAGCCCAAGGGGAATAGATTAGCCCTTAACGTGCCCATCACTTCTTGCCTTTCACATGTAAGAGTTACCAGTATGCGAGGGGTAAACGTCGTTAAAAATGAGGGGAACACTAACCCATTTCCTTGTATCGAAAAACACCGCACTTGAGAATAAACGACACAATGGCTCTACTCTATGCCCAACTTATTTGTGATCTTCACGAGGATGAATATAACGAAAGCCACAATTATGAATGTTATTGTAGCCCCTATGAAGTGACCTACTCGGAATGGCCCTACAGTTATCGCTTCCCAACTTATGTTTGGCGTGGCGAGGGTTATTATTGGCATTATCAAGTCATTGACGAGAGCCTGTATAAAGGTACCTAAGTATAGGCCGAGGATGAAGGCGACCGCAAGACCCATCACCTTATACTTCGATAGGAAGCCCACGAACTCTGCCCGTATTCCTTTGGGCGCAGGAGGTGCTGCAGGGGCTGGCTTGGGTTCGAGGAGTTGCCTAATCTTCCTCAATTCTTCCAACATTTCGTTTTCTTTGGACAAACATTATTTCGCATTCGAGTCGGTTTTAATATATATATATATATTTAAACGTATAGTCGCTCGTTTACTCATATAGCGAACGCTTTCTTAACGAGACTTAACGGAATCGCCGCTCAACCTCCACTTTCGGGGATATCGCCAATCCGACCTTCGTCCTCATAGCCTACCTTGAAAATTTCCGGCATGTGCCTCTTATGCCGAGTTGTTTGAACTCTTGAGAGAACCTTCTCGACTACATCACCGGAAATGCCAGAAATCCTCGATATCTCCTCCACGCTCATCCGCCTATCGAATCTCAGGTAGAGTATTGTGTCCAATGTCCCGTAATCTACCCCAAGTTCCCCTTCAGCCGTTTGGCCAGGCCATAGATTCGGGGAGGGCGGTTTCTTTATTATCCTCTCGGGGATTCCCAAATGCACTGCCAACTGCCTGACATGTGTTTTATAGAGGCCCGCTATGGGCAATATATCCACTCCTGCATCACCGTACTTCGTAAAATACCCCATGAGCAGTTCACTCTTATCGCCAGCCCCTATCACAAGTCCCTTGTTTATGGATGCTTTATAGTGCAAGATTATCATCCTCGTTCTGGCCATTACATTTCCCCTCTCGAGATCCCCAGCCTTCCCCAGAATCCCCTCAAAAGCCCTTCCGATTCCATCTATGTTAATGGTCTCCCAATTCTTCGCGGGAATATTCAGGCTCTCGATCACCTTCATGGCATCCTCGATGTCAGCCTTGGGGGTCACGCTAGTCGGGAGAAGGTAAACGTACGTCCTTTCGTTGCCCAAGGCCCTTGCAGTCAAATGCGCGACAACACTGCTGTCAATACCCCCTGAAAGTCCAAGTATTCCCGATTCCTTATGAGCATGATCGAGCACGTACCACCTAAGCCTCCTGGTTATGTAGTCAACCGCTTTTTCGCAATCGATCCTCGCAATCACGTCAGGCTCACCTGTGTTCGCACACGCCCTCACTGGTGCCAATCGAGTATGATGCCCAGCGCGCTCTTATCGATCGCGCGCCCATAGGCCTCCGGGGCTTTATGGTATGGCAGTTTGTCAGTGATGAGATGCCTGACCTTGAGCTCTCCTCGTTCCATGAGTTTGAGTACCAGTTTCGCATCATCTTTATCGGTCCAGTGACCGTGATATGATTCGTGTGCGGGCCTCATGGACGCGTGGGCCCCTAGGACCGTGACGGCCTTCTTGTGAACCTCTGAATAGAAGTTGATCTTCGTCTCACCCCTCGTGCTTCCAAGCAATATCACCCTGCCGTAGGGGCTTGCAAGCTTGCAGGCAAGCGGAATCGCATTCGGGTTCCCCGTTGCCTCTATTACGATGTTTACGCCATTGCCCTCCGTTGCCCTTTCCATCGCCTCCTTCAGGTCCCCCTCCTCGGGATTAATGGCCAGATCCGCCCCGCTCTTCAGCGACACACCTAGTCGAGCATTGAGCATGTCGATGGCGATCAGCGGCACCGCTCCACTCAGCTTAGATAACTGAAGCGCGAGTTGCCCCACAAGCCCCTGCCCCAATATGGCCACCGATTCCCCAAGCTCAACCCCCGCTTTGCGAACTCCATTTAGGGCTATAGAGGCCAACGCGAAAAATGCGGCCTCATCGAACGATAAGCCATTTGGGATGGCGCATGTCCTTGTAGCGTCTTCCAGTACATGGGTTGCGTGATTGGCCCATGAAACCACCCTGTCTCCATCGCGAACACCCTTCACATCAGATCCGACTGTTTCTACAACCCCAGCATTGGAGTACCCCGGGTATTGCGGGAAACTCTGAGCCGTATTGGGCATGGCGAGTAGGAAGGCTCCTTCTGTCCCGGAACTTATGAGGGTGCTGGTGCTCTTGATCAAAACCTGATTGGGCTCTGGTTCCTTCATCTTGAACTCCTCCAATCTCACTAGCCCCTTCTCCGCGAACACCACCCTTTTCCCCATCATCAATCGACTGCACCCCATCCAACAATGAATACGTTACGAATATATGCATATGGAATTAACGGGAGAGCGAGCCTTTGAGTAGCTCGATGTAGTAAACGTAGTTCTCAAATGGGACATCGGCCGGAACGCAATGATCGACGCTCGGTATATAGCCGCCGTCACTGGCCATCGCCAGTTTCGATTCGACCTCTTTCCTAATGGCATCTGGACCCTCCATCAGTGCGCGTTTATCTATATTCCCGATCATCCTCAACCGCTTACCATACTTACCTCTGAGCTCCATCCAGTTCATTCCTGATTGTACCTCAAGGGGGTAGGGGCAATTTACCCCACCTTCCATGAAGAGGGGAACCAGGGAACTGATGTCGCCATCACTATCCACCATTATCACATCTATGCCATGATTTCTGAGGAAGCCCGTGATTTTCTTATAACCTGGCAACATGAATTCGCTGAAGGCCTTTGGGGGGATGTGGGGGCCAGTACGGTAAGCCATATCCTCCCATATGGTCGCAAAATCGATCTTCGCCTCCTCGATGGCCTTCCTTGTGGCATTGATTTGGAAATCCGTGAAAAAGTCGAACATGTTGTGGACGAGCTTTGGATCCTTGTGGAACCACACGAGGAGCCTTTCCATCCCCGTCATGCCCCTGACGTAGCCGAAGAGGCCCGGCAAGCCTATGCCGACCGGCTTATCGGTTGAGCGATAGTAATCGAGAAGTTCATCGCTCCAGTTCTTCGGATATCGCCTCATGTCCTCCGGGTTGAACCTCGCCTTTATCTTCTCGAAGTCATCCCGATCCTTAATGCCGAACTCCAAGAAGAGGGGCATCGATGTTCCGGCCTTAAGGTTCTTCGAGACCCATCTTAATCCACCACTCTCCACAGACACCGTTACGTACCTCTCATCCTCCTGTAATGTCCTTGTTATGAAAGAGGGGATGGCATCGCAGTCGATGGAGACATAGTCCATCTTGTCGAAGCCAAAGTAATCCCAGACGCTCATCCCACTTGGAAGCCCTTCGCCATGCCACCTGTTGATCGTCTGATCCCAATAGCCAAGAAATTCGTAGAATGGGAGACGATCGGGTCTACCATAATTCATAGTCTCAAGAAAACGCTGCCTCGCATTCATCCTATCGTCGCCCGCCGAGGGATGGTTGAGTAAAATAAGCCTGCCTATTCGCTGGGTGGAGGGGGCATCGGCTTCTCGACATCCCACTTGTATCTCATGCATGCCAACAGGTAATAGGCAAGGACATAGGCGATGACTATCGAAAAGGCGCTGTAGAACCAGAACGCGAGATATGCCCCCGGGAAGTAGACTGCAACCAAGATGAGGCCGAGGTTGAGTATGTAGTAGATCAGAGCCGAGAGGGCGAATTCGAGGACGTCGCCCGTGACTATGAACAGGAAGGCCAAAACCGCTATGCCAACTAATCCCGAGCTCTCCCACTCCACCCTTAGGGCACTGCTGTCCGAGACAACGAGGACGTGCCCTTCAATGGTTGCCCCAGTGAGTTTGGCGATTATCGCGGACGTATATGTCCTGAGGTCAACCACATAAAGCACGACTACAAAGAGGGGGATCAACAGCCTCGGGATTATTACCCTTTGACCTTCCACCTTATTCATTATGTGTGGCCTTGGTTCCGGGAATTATGAGAATTCCCATTATTATGTAAAACGCCAAGATAGCGTTCTGTCTTCTCCCATCTCGACCTGTGGCCCACTAGCTCGTGTACGAGGGCTTCGCAGCATATTGCCGTGTTCAGGAGGAAGAGCGGGGCTAGAAGTAGAACGTATTTGGACATTTTCATCACGCCATTCCCATATAGTTTCAATCCAACAATTAGCTCATGGAAGGGAGCGGTATTGCCCAGCGCACCGAAGGTCCAGAACGCGAGGATTGGGAAGTATGCTGCCGAGAAGATCGAGGACCAGCTCAGGCCATAAGCCCACCATGCAAACGAGAGAAGCCACCCAAGTGCCGTCATGACGCCTACAAAGTATATGCCCAAAAGGAGCACTGCGTCCAGTTTTTGCGCGAACCCCATCGTCTTCGAGCGCATGATGTCTGCGAAGTATCTTAGGGCGCACTGCATGTGCCCCCTGGCCCATCTGTACCTCTGTCTCCAATATGACCTCAGATTCTGGACGGCCTGCTCCCAGCTCCTCGCGGTTACATCGTAGATGACCTTTCCACCGTTAATGGCTATCCTCACCGTGAGGTCCGTATCCTCTGTTAGCGCGTTTCCATTCCAACCCAGCCGTTGAATAACCTCCCTGCGGAATCCCCCCACGGTCCCGCCATACTGTGGCAGTAATCCAAGTTGCTGGCGTGCAAGCTGGTTGACGATGTATCCCCCAACCCTTTCACAGAATACGGACTTAGCGATAACGCTTCCATTTCCCGTATTGTACGGGACCAAGAATCCCTGGACGGCCCAGCAGGAGGGGTCTCTGCTAAACCACCTCGAGAGCCTCTTAAGGACATCAGGACTCATGGGCACGTAATCTGCATCGAAGGTCAGGACTATGTCTCCGCTGACGTACTTCAGGCCGTAGTTGAGTGCATCTGGTTTGCCGAAGCCGCCATTTTCCCTCCTCACGTACCTCAAGATGGGGATCTCATGTGCCAGCCTTTGGAGGATCATCGGCGTGTCATCGGTCGACCCATCATCGATGACGACTACCTCGAAGTTTGGATAGTCCTGTCCCGCCATTGTCTTTACGGCGTCCTCAATGACGACGCCCTCGTTGTGAGCGGCGATGATGACAGAGACCTTTGGATAGTCGTTTCTGTCCTCCAGTCCATTCTCCTCTAATGCCCTTCTATAGCTTCTCAATGCCACGGCCGAGAAAATGATGTGCCTTCCCGTGTAGACGAGGAAGTATGCCATCACGATCAGGGACGAGATGAAGATGCCAGTTTCAGCTATTTTGGTTAGGCCCCCACCAACAAGCGAAGGGCTTGAGTTAAGGGCAAGGACTATCGCAGCAAAGCAAATGGCGGCGAAGACCAGGAGAATGGGAAAGAGGTAGAACACGATGGCTTTTCTTCTATTGCTGTTGAACCAAATAAAGGGGGAACGGAACGGGACAGATGAGGTGGTCAACGATGGCTGGCTTTCACTCTATATCTGTTGAATCAATGCCAATAGAGGTTACTACAAGGTATATGGGGATAATAGCCTATAACTCAGTTGAGCGTGATAATCCTAACAGACGGGGATACCGATCCTATAGTGTATTGAAGGTTGAACACTATAGATAACTCCCCTCCACCACATAACACTTTTTCCGCGTTAATTATTAGCGTAGGAAAACACGAAGCCACGAATAAAAGGAAATTCGTGCCCATAAAACTTCTAAACCCTTAAATCCTGCCAGTTTATAATCGGGGGGAGCCCTGGTAGTGCAGAACGAGTGATTAAGAACTCGTTACCGCGCAACGGTCTAACATTGGCGGCTGTCAGATCGACGTTTTCGGTTTGGCCGACTCACCCGCCAGGCTCCAAGTCCTGCAGAAGGATGAAGGAGGGCGAAACCCGGGTTCAAATCCCGGCCAGGGCGTCTTCATGTTCCAGCACTCAACCTTACACTGCATTAAGCTCACCCTATTTTAGAAGTCTTTATTCTCGGCTTTGCGTTATGGCCAGGAAACTAGTCCCATGTTCGCCGAGGGCCTTAAGCGATCGGTCACCAGCGTGGATGCCCGAGTAGAGGATAAGCGTAATTGTATAAACTAAGCTTGACTGCTTCTCGTTTCACGATCCGCCTTAAGATGATGGAGCCTTCACTAGATCCTATCGGCTATCACAACTTTTAAAACATCGAGAGACGAGGTTTCCAATCCATGAAGGTAGGATTCGGTCAAGTCACGATTACGCCTCCTGCCGGCTGGACTATGCCTGGCGGATTCTTCGATAGTAAAGCTGAAGGGATCCACGATGACCTTCATGTTAAGGCCGTTGTCTTTAATGATGCCCAACCTGCAGCAATAGCTGTATGTGACTCATTATCAGTTAGCAGGTCGACTGTAGTCAGAGCTAGAAAGATCGCCGCGGAAATGACTGGCATTCCTCCTTCCAATATAATGGTTTGTGCGACTCATACACACACGGGAGGGCCTGTGGCAAATGCCCTAGGATCCATAGCCGATGACAGATATCTCGAAATGCTCGTACATCAGATAGCTACAGCCATTGGCGAGGCCAAGAGGGGAAGTGTTGAAGCTCAGGTGGGCTTTGGAATGGGGGATGTGAGCGGTGTCTCGTTCAATAGGAGGTTTATGATGAAGGACGGATATGTGGCAACGCATCCAGGAAAGATGAATCCCGACATCGTCGCCCCGGCGGGCCCCGTAGATACATCTTTGGGGGTAGTGGGCGTGAAATCTTTGGACGGTACTTTCATGGGCACGTTGATCAACTATTCAATGCACTGCACGGTTATGGGCGGATCCCTCTACTCAGCAGACTACCCACACTACCTCTCTGAGACCATTAGGAGGGCATTTGGGGGCGAATCGGTGACCGTATTCCTCAACGGGGCTTGTGGAGACGTCACTCAGGTCGATAACTTGGATCCGCGGCCACCTGAGTTCGGGGAGGAGTGGACTCGTAGGATAGGAACGGTCCTCGGGGGAGAGGCATTGAAAGTGCTTGCCAGAATCGATTACGTGAGGGACAATGAGGTTAGGACTGAATCCTCGATACTAAGGATCCCCCTAAGGGCCATAGGTGCGGAGGAGAGCGAATGGGCCAGAGCGATGCTGGATAAGAAATATTGCCCGCCCCTCACCCGAAGGGTCTTCGGCGTGGAGCCAGCTAACGTCGAGATCGAGATGGCGTATGCGCGGGAGATAATGTTGCTACAGGACGAGAAGAAGGTCGAACCGACCGTAGAAACCGAGATACAAGCCATTAGAATCGGACCTGGCACCTTTATAGGAGTGCCCGGGGAACTGTTCGCATCTCTCGGATTGAGGGTCAAGGGGTCCTCGAAGTCCAAGTACACTTTATTAGTTGAACTTGCAAATGGCTGTGTCGGATATATACCGACGCCCGAGGCCTTCAATGAGGGAGGGTATGAGATCAGGACGGCCAGGTCTAGCAAACTAATACCTGAAGCTGGCACGATGATAACCGATGAGGCGATCGAGCTGATTAACAAAATCTGATGAATGAACTTTAGCTTGTTTCCTCCCTTCAGGCTCAAATGGAATTTATAATATATGTTAAATAGATGCGTAATCTACCATTATAGAGATATGACCAAGATATATGCGATGACGGATCTGGAAGGGATAACGTATGTCGTGAGGGAGGAACAGACTTCGGGACAAGGCAGTGAATATGAAGAAGCATGCCGTCTATTAACAGGGGATGTGAACGCGGCTATTGAGGGGACTCTCAAGGGCGGGGTATCTGAGATAGTCGTGAACGATCTACATGGTGCCAGGGGCGGTTTCAATTTCGTACCAGATCTTCTCCATGAGGGAGCCAGATACATAACAGGTGGGCCGAGATCTTCCAGGCATTATGGCTTGAATGACGGATTCGATGCAGCGTTCATGATCGGATACCACGCGATGGCAGGAACTCAGAATGGGGTCCTAGAACATACGATGTCCACGAGGGTCTTAGTCAACGTCTATGTTAACGGCAAGAGGGTTGGGGAGATCGGTATCGATGCGGCAATAGTAGGTTTCTATAGCATACCGGTCGTCCTCGTCTCGGGATGTAAGAGGGCCATTGAGGAGGCCATGGAGATCATCGGCGATATCGAAGGGGTTGTCATAAAAGAAGGTATAAGCAGGAACTTCGCGGAGTGCCTTCCGCCTTCGAGGACACGGAGAATGATAACAGAGGCAGCTGAGAGGTCCTTGGTGAAAATCCACGCAGTAAAGCCCTTGGTATTCAATACGCCGATAGTCGTGGAAGTCGAATACTCGCATGCGAACTACGCTGATTATGCAAGTCGAGCCGCAGGTATAGAGAGAGTTGAGAGTAGAACGGTAAGAAGCAGAGGAAAGGACATCCTTGAGGCATTCAAGCCCTTCGGGTGGATCTAGGGATCCCGTTGTCAAGGTCGTTTCTTGGGGGATCCTTGCCTCGATAGTGGCGAACTGTAGGGAATCGAAACCTAATTAGATCCCCATGGGAGTTTTATTGACGACATACCCAGAGGAACCATTTTTAACTGATCAGAAACCCTTCGAGGGTGTATGAAAGAGATGAGGCGCGCTGTTCAGATAGGCATCGTGGTCAGGGACATAGGGAGAGCTAGTAGGCTTTGGGCGAAGCTTCTTGGGATGGATGTCCCAACTCCCGTTGAGACGGAGATGGCAGATGTCACGAACATGACTTATCGAGGCAATACATCACCTGGAAGAGCCAAGCTCGCATTCTTTGCACTGGAGGACATCACTGTTGAACTCATAGAGCCGATAGATGGGCCAAGCACGTGGAAGGATTTCCTAGACAAACACGGCGAAGGGATGCACCACATTGCCTTCAACGTAGAAGACATGGGGAAATCCGTAGGGAGGCTGAAGGAAATCGGAATTGAAATCGAACAGACAGGCGATTTTACAGGCGGTTGCTACGCTTATACAGATCCTTCGAGCAAGCTTGGCGTGATACTCGAGCTTCTGGCAAAGCGATAGTATGTCGAGTTGCCGATTGGCTCTCGTTTCAGCTCATCCGCTTACCTGGCCTCTTCTCCCACAATGAACGATTCGAGTTTTCTCTTGGCCTCTTCATAGGGGAGCTGTATCGGCGGATGCTTGAAGCCATAAGCTGACATGCTCGTCATGGGTCCTCCTATACCTCTTACGAGGCCCAACTTTGCCACCCTGACCGCGTCGATGATTATCCCAGCGCTGTTGGGGGCATCTATCACCGAGAGCTTCACATCTATCTTGAGAGGGGCACCGCCGAAGTACCTGCCCTTTACCCAGATGTAGCAGACCTTCTCGTTTCCGAGGAAATCAACGTAATCGCTAGGCCCTATCCTTAGGGGAATCTCATATGGAACCATGGCCTTGACAGCGCTTGTCTTGCTCTCCCTCTTGGACTTCAACCTCTCCTGCTCGAGCATGTTGAGGAAGTCCGTGTCTCCCCCAATGTTGAGCTGGTAACTTTCTTCGATCTTGGCCCCCCTTTCCACTAGGAGCTTTGCAATGGTCTTGTGAAGCACGGTTGCCCCCAATTGGCTCATCACATCGTCCCCGATTACCGGCAAGCGTGCATCTTGAAATCTGTTCTGCCAATCGGCGTCCGAAGCTATGAAGACCGGCATTGCATTCACAAAGGCACATCCTGCCTTTAGGGCCGTCTCGGCATAAAAACTTGAACCGACTTCGCTACCAACCGGGAGATAGTTGACAAGGACGTCGGCACCGCTATCCCGCAATTCACGTACGACATCGACCTCAGCCTCCTCGCTGACCCCGATCCTTTCCTTAAGGAACTTGCCGATACCATCGTGGACGGGTCCCCTTTTCACTCTCACTCCAACCTCTGGCGGTCTTGAGAATATCATCGTGTTGTTTGGCTCGGCGAAGATCGCCTCTGAGAGGTCCTTACCAACTTTGGTCTCATTTATATCGAAGGCTGTTACGAACTTGATATCCTTGACATCGTATGGCCCTATGCTTCGATGAAGAAGGCCCGTTGGATCCATGCAACTATCGTTGTAGTAATTAACGCCCTGTATGAGTGCTGAGGCGCAGTTACCGACTCCCGCGATCGCGACGTTTACCCTCGCCATTATGACCTTGCAGAGGTTAGAAGGTAGATAAATATTTATCTATATAAATATTATACCTCAAATTGTCAAGCATGCCCTTTCTCGGGCGTTATCCTCCTGCCACAATTCGTGCAGAAGATCGTTTCCCCCGTTACTGGCGCTCCGCACTTTGGGCAGAGGAGCTCCACCTGTTTGAGCGTTGACTTCTCGTCAGCTTTTTCCGTTCTGCTCACAGATTGAGGGGCTCCCATGAAAACTGGCCCCCTTTCCGAGGGGATGGGTATCACAGCGCCCGTGAATGAGAGCGCGATGCCCATGACGATTAGAAGGACCGCTATCTCTTTGTCTGCATTTATGAAGCCATTCATGTAGATGACCCCGTTAATCGAGAGCAATAACCCCAATGCCATGATGAAGAGCTTAAGATTGATTCTATTGACCATCTTTCCAGTCATCGACCTCTACGATGTCGTACTTGAACATATCGACCCGGTTATCCATAGTCGTTGACCTTACACGTTTCGAAATCATCTACGGGCTGGTTTCGTCTGACTCGAAAGGGTTCAAGCTCTGAGCTCACTTCACTAGCTCCAAGTCGCCATGTTTCTGGACGTATTTGATAAGTCCTCCTTCCTCAAGTATTCTCCTCATGATGTCGGGTAAAGGATGGAATGACATCCTCACACCCCTCGTGACGTTAAGTATTGTCCCAATGGCCATGTCCACCTCTATCACGTCCCCTTCATAGATCTTGGGCGTATCGCATATAATGGCAGGCAACCCTATGTTTATCGCATTCCTATAGAAGATCCTTGCGAATGATTGGGCTATAACGGCGCTCACGCCCACCATCTTTATTATGACTGGCGCATGCTCCCTGCTCGATCCGAGGCCGAAGTTCCTGCCGGCAACGACGAAGTCTCCGGGCCTAACATTTTGTGCGAAGTCGACTCTGGCATCCTCAAGGACATGTTTGGCCAGTTCTGGCAAGTTAGAGCGAAGGTGGAAGTATCGTCCAGGTGCTATCTGGTCCGTGCTGACGCCATCGCCGAACTTCCAGGCATTGCCCCTAAGCGCTGTCATAGGTATTCACTCGGATCAGAGATGATCCCCTTCAGAGCCGTTGCCGCGCATACGGCTGGGGACGCGAGGTAGGTATGTGCCTCTGGATTACCCGTCCGGGCCTTGAAGTTCCTGTTCGTGCTCGTGATGATATTCTCCCCGTCTGCGGGAACCCCTCCGAGGGCTCCAAAGCAGACGCCACACCCAGGCGGAGTGATCGAAGCACCCGAGAGTAGGAGGGTATGAAGTGTGCCATCTTCGGTGGCTTCCATCAGGGTCCTTCTCGAAGAGGGCGCTATTACGAGCCTTGTGCCCTTGTGCAGCTTTCTGCCTGATAGGATCCTCGCAATAGTTCGAAGGTCGTCTATGCGACCATTTGTGCAGCTGCCGATGAAGACAGAATCCACCTTTATCTCCCCGATTTCGTCTATTGGTTTGACATTGTCGACAGAGTCAGGCAGCGCGACCATCGGCCTCAGGTTCGCAGCCTCGATGTCGAAGACATCTTCGTAAACAGCATCGCTGTCCTGGTCGATCTTCCTGAAACCCCCTCTGCCCCGTTCATCCAGAAACCTCCTAGTCTCGCCATCGGTTGGGATGAGGCCCGCTTTGGCCCCTGCCTCGACGACCATATTGCTCAACGTTAACCTTTCACTCATCCGCATGCCCCTAACGGTGCTTCCACTGAACTCGATGGACTTGTAATTGGCTCCTTCAGAGCCGAGCATGCCCATCAGATAAAGGGCCACATCCTTTGAGAAGCTCCCCTTCTTCAGCCCCCCAGAGACCCTCACTGATAGCGTTTCTGGCACTCTCAACCACGTCTTGCCGAGAGCCATTGCGACCGCCATGTCCGTGGCGCCCATCCCCGTCGCAAACGCTCCAAGGGCCCCGGCCGTAACGGTGTGCGAATCCGTCCCGAGTATGATCTGCCCTGGCAGAGCGTAGTCCTCGACGACCAACTGGTGGCAGATGCCTTCTCCTGACTCCGAGAAGCCCAGTCCGTGCTTGCTTGCATAATCCCTGACCGTCTTCTGATCATTGGCGTTCTCCCTTCTGGGAGCCGGAACGGCATGGTCTATGAAGAAAATCGCGTCGCGGGGATTGGAGATGCCCATGCCGAGCTCCTCAAGTTGCTTTATTAGAAGTGGCCCACTGGCGTCATGCGTAAAGCAGAGGTCGACTTTAGCGATGACCGTCTCGCCAGTCGAGGCCGATCTGCCCGCATGTTCGCCAATTATCTTCTCCGACATGGTCTTGCCCAATGAACATCTGATCGGCCAGCGTTAGGGAGGAATTTAAGCAATTGGTTGGTTGGTCTTTCGCATTTAACCGATATTGACTGCACTGCATCTTTGACTAGCTTATATCCATGCCACAACAATAGTACCACATGACTCTGTTGACGTTCCACGGTGGCGTAGGAGAGATAGGAGGGAACTTGATCTCCCTTCGCCTCGAGGAGGAGAGGAGCCACGTCCTATTTGATGCTGGCTTGAGTTTTTCGGCTTACAGGCGTTTTTTCGATTTCCCAACCAGGCTCCCGCAGGAATCCGTTAGACTCGAGCTCGTCGATACGGCGATCCTTCCGGAGATAGCGGGCCTCGATGACAGGCGCTTAAAATATTATGCGGAGCTCGCAAGGGGCAAAGTGGGTTATGAGGTCATTGAGCCCTCTGACGCCGAGACGGACATAGATGATGTTTACGTTTCGCATGTGCATTCCGATCACAGCAAACTCTGCTCCCTACTTGGCTCTCGCAGCACAATCCACATGGGGGAACTTGCAACTGACCTCTTCATCAGAAACGCCGGTCTGTCAAGCCGATTAGATCTCTTCTCGAAACTCTTTTTCCGCGATGCAAAGAGCGGGAAGGCCCGTAATAAATATCAGCCTTTTGCCGATGGCGAGAAGATTGTCGTCGGTGGCCTTGAGATCCTACCTGTAGCTGTCGATCACAGTACTCCATCGTCATTTGGTTTCATCATAACCTGCCCGACGGGGACGGTAGCCTATACGGGAGACATAAGGTTTCACGGTGCTGCGGGCAAACTCTCTCGGGAATTCATCCAAGAAGTTAGAAGCAGAGAAGTCGATTTACTCATAACCGAGGGAACGAACATGGGGGAAGCCAGACCGCAGGGGGAGGCGGACGTGGGCAAGTTTGCATCCAGCCTAATCGAGAGGAGCAACCGTGCGGGAAATTGCCTGACATTGGTGAAGGTTTCCCCCTCCGACATCGACCGAATCTCATCAATGGTCTCACTGGCCAAAGAGCTTGACAACGACGTCATACTCACGAAGGGCGTTGCCTCAACGATCTGCATCGCGTCGAGTTTTAGGGAAAGGCTCAGGTTTATCGACCTTCCTGATCTGAGGAAGTGCAGGATACTAATCCCAAAGGACAAAGTTGGCCCTCCTTCCGACCGCCACGCAAAATTCCTAGAACAGGAGGGCTTTTCAGACCGTTTCCTCAAGCTTTCGGACTATCACTCCGAATGTGCAAGCAAGCCTCACGTGGTAATCTCCAGAGGGGACCTGAACCTCTTCAAGCTAAAACCACTCCCCAGGTCCCTCTATGTATTCAGCACGAGCGAACCTGCAACAGAAGAGGAGGAGTTCAACCTCGAAAGGGAAATTAATACGGCCCAACTCTTGGGTCTGCTCTTCTACCACGTTCACGCCAGCGGGCACGCTTCCCCCCTCGACTTGGTGGAGATGATAAGGCAGATCAAACCCAAAAAGCTCATCCCAATCCATACTGAAGGGCCGAACGCCTTTGTGAAGATCTTTTCGGAATATTCTGACGTGATTATCCCCCAGAAGGGAAAGGCCATCGAGATCTGATCCCGCAAAGCAAAGCAAAGCAAGGCTTAAGGTTCTGCGTGCTCGGCGCAGAGCGTGGAATTCATCAGATCGCAGCATGGGTTCGTGAGCATCATAGACCAAACGCTTCTCCCCGAGAGGGTCCGGTGGCTGAGGCTCTCTACCTTGAAAGACATCGCGGGGGCCATCATGACCATGAAGGTAAGAGGGGCACCCCTGATAGGGGTTGTTGGGGCACATGGCATTGCGTTGGCAGCTCAACGCTCAAGGGCGAGTACGAAGGGGGAGCTTGAGGGGGAACTGAGGAGGGCGGCTCGATTCTTGGAAGGCATCAGGCCGACGGGCAGAAACCTATCATGGGCGTTGGAGAGGGTGCTCCATGCTGTTGAGGTCGCCGAAGACTTGGAATCTGCCCGAAGAGCTGCCTCACTTGCGGCAGAGGAGCTGCTAAGAGACGATGTCAATGCGAACAGGCGCATTGGTATGGCAGGTGCAGGGCTGATACGTGATGGAGACGCAATCTTGACGCATTGTAACACGGGTTCCCTGGCTACAGCTGGATACGGAACTGCCCTTGGCGTCATCAGGACTGCTTGGGAAGAAGGGAAGAGGGTGACCGTCTATGCCACCGAGACTCGCCCGCTACTTCAGGGAGCGAGGTTGACTGCTTTTGAATTGAAGAGGCTTCGAATACCCGTGAAGCTCATAGTCGACAGCGCTGTCGGACTCCTCCTCTACGAGGGCCTCATCTCGAAGGCCTTCGTAGGTGCGGATAGGATACTGTCCTCGGGCCACGTATTCAACAAGATCGGCACATACCCGATCGCGGTCCTGGCGAAGGAGAACGGCGTTCCATTCTACGTTGCCGCACCCACTTCGACGATCGATGCTGAAGCCGATCTAGAGGACATAACAATAGAGCAACGGGATCAGCGGGAGGTAACGTCGTTTGAGGGCAAGCCGATCGCCCCAAGGGGCGTTAGGGCCTTTAATCCAGCCTTCGACGTAACCCCACCAAGATACGTTTCGGCCATCATAACTGAATGCGGGGTCGCATTCCCTCCCCTCAAGGGATCGATCAAAAGGATCCTCCGGCGGTGCACGGAGGAAAACCCTCACTCTCTTCGCAATGATGTAGCGAGGGACACGATCGAGACTGAAAGATAGAGTAGGCTGACGAGATTCATAGAAAGGAATTGGACGACGTCAGTCCTGATGAGGGGATAGAGTATGAGGGCGGAGGTTATGGCTGAGACTGCTGCGGTTATGCTGATGAGGGCAGCGCCCATTGAGAGGGATCGCGCCCAAGGGAGCTTCATGTAATCCATTACCACTGAGGCTCCCCCCACGACCCCAACTAGCGCCAGGTAGATTATTTCGAATTGTGGCGTGATCGCGAGGAAGATGTTGAATGCGGCGAGGATCCCCGTGAAGATCGTCGATATCGTCGGTCTAGGCGTTGCCTTCTGAACCGTTTGCACTCCTGTGCCATTCTCAGTTGCTGACGCGCTCAAAGCCTACTTCATTCCTGAATGCTTGACGCCTCTCTGAAGCTTAGATATATATGCGCTTTTAAGGAGGTTTGATCGATCGAGCTTTGACGAGGGAATTCGCGCAAGCCTCTGAACCCTGCATATTCGCAGGATTTGGGAAACCCATTGAAGAAGCCAGATATGCCGTCTTCGGAGTCCCATTTGACGCCACGGTCACATACAGGTCCGGGCAGCGCTTCGCCCCTGCATCCGTGAGAACTGCATCCGCCCAATTGGAGACGATGAGCCCTAGGTTCGGCATAGATTTGGAGGACGTTGGCATATCCGACATCGGCGACGTAGGCGTCTCCCTAAATGTTGAGGAGACCCTCCATGACACAAAGGAGGTGGTCAAACGCCTCGTTAGTTCCGGCAAGATTCCAGTCTGTATAGGTGGGGAACACACGGTTACGATGGGCGTCCTGCAGGGGCTGAGATGCAAATCCCTCCTCGTCTTTGACGCACACCTGGACCTCAGGGACCTATTCATGGGATTGAAGCTCTGTCATGCGTCATGGTTGCGCAGGACCATCGACGCAAAACTGGCAGAGAGGGCGTTGGTGATCGGTGCCAGGGGTTTCTGCAAGGAAGAGCTTCAGTACGCGTCTGGAAGGGTGGGTTACCTTACCCCATCGGATCTCAGGAGCGGCAAAGGCAGAGGTGAAGTGGAAAATTTCCTTAAGGAAGCGGGCCAGCTCTACATCTCCGTGGACATGGACGCCTTCGATCCCGCCTACGCACCCGGCGTTGGCAACCCCGAACCGGATGGGCTCAGCGTATCCGAGGTATATTCCCTACTCGAATCGATCAGATCCAAGGAGATAGTCGGTTTTGATGCCGTTGAGGTCACACCACCATACGACTTTGGCGTAACGTCCTCTTTGGCTGGCAAGACGCTCTTTGAGCTCATATCGCTGTGCGAAAGCAGATCTAGAGCCTGATGGGTGCGCCCATTGAGCTCGAGTTGAGCGCGGCCTCTGCGATCTCGAGTGCGGCCATGGCGTCTTCCTCGTTTGGCGTTGGCGAGGCATTCCTTTCGACGCACTCGATGAGGTGTTGGAGTTCGAGTTGCAATGGTTCCTTGAAGGCGATGTTCGGCATTCTTGTCTCATCCTGCTTCATTATCGTCGTTGCCTGTTGCATGAGGTCTGCTTCGATAACGCCCTCCGTCCCCGTAACGTTCACCCTCCTGGTCTTCCTTGGCGTCAGCCAATTGGTCTCTATGATGGCCACCTTGCCGGATGAATAATTAAGGATGATGTTGGCATAGTCCTCATGCCTGTGGTGCACGAGTCGACCTGTCGTCGCGTATACCTGTGAGGGCCTCTCCTCCGAGACGTACCTAAGTATATCTATGTCGTGAATGGCCGTATCCTTGACGACCCCAACGTCGAATATCTGTTCTGGCCATCTCCCCACCCTTGACGTGAAGTAGAGTATGGGGGTCCCGATCTCCTGCTTTCCGATCAGCTCCTTCGTGACTACAACGGCTTGGTTGAATCGCTCTATGAAGCCGACCATCAGTTCAACCCCCTCAACCTTCGCCTTGGCTGACAGCTCTTTTGCCTCGGAGAGCGTTATGGTGAAGGGTTTCTCGAGCATGAGGTACTTTACCCCCTTCGCCATCAATTGATAGGCCACTTTGGCATGTGTAACGGTTGGCGTCGCGATTACGGCCACGTCGAGCCCCGAATCGGCCATCTTGTGAACATCGGTGAAGTGTTCGACGTGGTACTTCCTCCCATAGAGCGTCGCCTTCTCGTCGACGATGTCGCAGACGGCGGCCAGTGCCCCCATGTCGTACAAAACCCTGGCATGATGTTTGCCGAAGCCGCCTAGGCCGACTACGCCCGCCCTTACGACAGCCATCTCACTTCCTCCCGCAACGGTCATCTCCACTCCTACATGAAATCGCTCAGCTTCCTCGCCTTCGATTCCTCCTCGAGCTCGATGCCCAAGGCATCGATCACTTGGCCGAAGGTCGACCTTAATATGTCCATGTACTTCTCAACATCTATATCGCCTAAGGTGGCGAGCTGCATCGGCATTACGCCATCCTTGGCCCTGACCTTCACGTATGATATTATGTCGCCGGCCTTTAGCTCGGCGCCATCCCTTTCGAGCTGTCGTGCAACTTTGACGTGTTGTGGCGTGGTCTTCGTGTAGCCTTCCGTCTCCCTGCTCATCATGACTTTAAACGCAAGATCTTCCAGCTTGTATTCCCCATTCCTAAGTTTACTCACTGTGTCCGAGACGAGATCCTCGATCTCGCCCTTGGCCCTCTCGAACTCCTCCTCGTTCCCCACTTCCCCCAGTATCCTAAGGAGGTCGAAGAACGCGTTCTTGACGAATACGGGCGTTGAGCTCTTCTTGCCTACCAGGCCCTTCACATCCGCGGACCCGTCTTCAAGGACTCCGACATAATTCTTCTTCCTTTGGCTGAACACCACGTACCTGTACATTTTATCTACGGACAGGTCTATCCCATACTTCTCAACGGACCATCTCCTCAACTGTTCGATCTTGTCGGCGGGTGGATTCTTGAGGAACACTGAGTCGGTATCGCCGTACACGACCTCTATCCCCAGCCTCTTCGCCTCGTCGATGAGATCGGTAAGGATCTTACGGCCGAGCATTGTAACGCTCTCAGCGAGCGGTGGACAGTAGAAGGAGAACGATTCAGCGCCCATGACGCCGTAGCTGGCATTCAAGAAGACTTTCAAAGCCCTTTGGATGACATCGTAAAGCCTCCTCTCGTTCTCCTGCAAGGATGGGTTCTTCGCCATCGGAGAGTAAATGTTGACCCTCAGGTCCCTAAGGGATCCTATGAGCAGGCTCGTCAGGCCCTTCCTCTTGGTGCAGACCCAGTGTGGGCTCGTCAGTATCTTGTTGGATCTGCATTCCTGGTGAGGGCACCTGATGGTCTCGTAGCTCAAGTTGTTCCTCATTATTACGCTCGGATACAGAGATGCGAAATCCATCACCACTATATTGAAGTGTGCGCCCTGTACGGGCTCTAGCACTATGGCCCCCAGGTACTTCTTGCCCTTGATAATCGCCTGCGTCACGGTCCCGCCCTTTAAACGCCCTATGTCCTCCTGTCTGGGCACGAGGTAGCCCTTGGCCCTGTGTGTACCGATGAACAGGCTCCGTATCCATGCCGAGACGCTGTGCCTGACAACCTCCTCCATTGGCATCCTGCTAATCCTCGTGAGCATCATTACCAGTTTGAGTAGGAGCTTGTCATACATCGTCGTCAAACGCAACGTTATCTCGGCATCTCTGATGCAGTATTCCGCAAGCTCGCTGTAGCTCAGATCCAAGATGGATTTGTTGGTCTCTATCTTCCCGACTCCGAGTAGCGCCTTCCCGACGGCATCGAGCGTCACTTCCTTGTATGAATTATTGAATGCGTATATCTGGACCGACCTATTGAACAGGAACTTGTAGAGGTCTATGTGGATCCCTTCCTTGAGGTCCGCATAATCCCTGCCGAGCACCACGGGTACCTGATCCGCACTAATGTTCAACAACCTCGCCCTATTGTGCAGATAAACGAGGTCGAAGCCGTCGCCATTGAAAGTTGCTACGAAGGGGTATCGCCTCATGACGTCGAAGACCCCTCTCAGCAGTTGCGTCTCATCGTCGTAATATTCGACAATTATTGGAGAACCATCCTTCTCGAAGGTGAGGTCTTCCGGTGGCAGGCCCTGCCGTTTGAGCATGAAGAACCTGTTCTTGCCATCCGATCCTAGGAGGGCTACGCAGACAACCGCCTCTTCAGCCCGTTCTGGATCCGGGATCCTCGTCCTGGAAGAAGCGAGTACCTCTATGTCAAGCGCGACCGTGAGCATCTCGGGTATCGGCTGACTCAGTAACTCAATCCAAGACCCAATTGCCTCTACGTACTCTGGATCCTTCTGCCTTAGCTTCTCCCGAATCCTATCGAGGAGCTGATCCGGTGGATTGTAGCTCTTCTTGAGTGGTGGGAAAGCCCCATTCCAAGCATACGTCGCGCCCGGGTAGAGGTTGAGGTCGTAGATGTAATTTAATTCGTACCTTATGTTCGCCTCCCACGCTTTGGGCAGCATGTCCCTGATGGAACCCGATGGCCTGCCGCCGATTGAGAGGGGGTCTTTCGCATATATGGCCGTCATCTGGACATCGTTGTCTGTCAGTGGATCGTACTTCCTTACGATCCCTGTCCCGCTGAATCCTGCATGCTGCACTATGCCATTCAACTTCTGCACTTCCTCAGGGACCAGGTCCGACAGACAATAGGGCCTGTGCCCACTGTTGTCGGGAATCAGAATGATCTTCTGTGTAGATGGATCGAGGAACTTCAGAACGGCCCTTCTGTGGGGGCCATCATAGACTACCGAGACAAGTGCGAGATCCTGCCGAACATCTTTTCCTCCTTCTGATTCCATCGGTTACTCCTTCAGAGGAGATAGTTGATTTACGCCAATGCCTTAAGAGACCTTATTAGTCTTCTCCCGTGCCATCATCGTAAATGAAGAGGGTGCGCCAAAGGTACGTCCTCCTTTCCTTTTCGTCCCAGCTCACCTCCCACCAGGAGGTCGCGGATGAGGTCGGCGAGGCCCTAAAGTCGCAGGGGATCAGGGCTTGGGTCGTTCGTACCGGACCTGGGATCCTCATCTATAGGTGCTCTAACAGGTCGATCGACGGATTCAGGGGCCTTTTTCCGCTGGTTCTAACGGACAATGCACGCATAGACATCAAGGGAGTATCTGGCACCCTTAAGGCGCTCAAAAGGAACTTCATGTCTTAGGAAGAAAACATTTATCACATCCCCTAGGTGGACGCTGAAGGGATTACAAATGTTCGTTCCTGGCGGATATGATCGCGCAATCACTGTATTCTCCCCTGAAGGGAGGATCCTTCAGGTCGAGTACGCTACGGAGATGGTGAACAACAGTCCCACGGCTCTCGGCCTGGTAACGAAGGAAGGCGTCGTCCTGGCGGGGTTGGAGAAGAGGCTAGACGTCCTTCAGGACAGGGAGTTCAGCCAGAAGCTCTTCATCTTGGACGACCACATAGGCTCCGTTGTGGCCGGTTTCAGCTCAGACGCGAGGATTTTGGTCGAGAATGCCAGGACCGAGGCCCAGATGAACAGGCTCCTCTACGACGAAGCGATAGACATGGAGTATTTGATCAAAAAGCTCAGCAACATAGTGCAACAGTATACCCAGCACGCGGGCGTCAGGCCCTTTGGCGTCTCCATGATAGTGGGCGGCGTCGACCAGTTCGCTGAGAGGCTGTATCAACTGGACCCAAGTGGGGTCTATGGTAAGTACTTCGTAACGGTCGTCGGCGTTGGCAAGGAAGAGGCGACGGCCTTCTTCAGGGAGACATACAGGAGGGACCTGACCATGGAGGAGGGCATTAGACAAGCGATCCAAGGACTCGTCAGGGCTACGAAGGAGAAGCTTGAGGCCGAGAGGATAAGGGTGGCAACGGTTCCATCCGATACCCAAAAGTTCACGCTCCTGCCTCAGGATGAGACGACTCGGGTGCTAGAGAAGGAACTGCCGAAGGGCACTGAATAAGGGTTGAGCTCGAAGAACATTATCGCCCGACTCGTCGTTGGTGGGGACCGTTTCGAGATACTCGTTGACCCGGACCTTGCATTGGCGCACAAGCTCGGGAAGAAGAAGGAGATCTCGAAGATCCTGGCGATAGATGAGATCTATACTGATTCAAAGAAGGGCCTGAGGGCACCCGGTGAGAGACTACAGAGCAAGATCGGGACTTCGGACATCCTGAAGGCAGCGGCCATAATATTGGAAAAGGGGGAGCTTCTGCTCACCGTTGAGCAGAGGAGGGGGTTGATAGAGGAGAAGAAGAAGCAGATAATCGCTGCCATTACGAGGACTTGCATCGATGTCAGGACGGGGTTGCCCGTGCCCGCCACGAGGGTCGAGCAGGCCTTGGGCCAGATCGGGGTGCAGATCGATCCTTTCAAAAGCGGGGATGAGCAGGCGAGGACCGTCATACAGGAGGTAAAGAAGGTCCTACCCCTTAAGGTCCAGACCAATGAGATCGAAGTCCTGGCGCCAAAGCAGAACAGCCAGAAGGTTCTGGCCTTTTGCCGGGCCTTCGGCGACATCATGGAGGAGAAGGCCCTGGGGGACGGAAGTACGAGGATCAGGATCTCGGTTCCATCCATAGCCAAGACGGCCTTCTTGGAGAGGGTGGCAAGGGATTTCGGCAGCCAGGTCAAGGCGAATGTTTTAAAGTAGGCTGATCCGCGTTAGTCCTCGAATTAAACAGGCGCTTAACTTGAGTAAGTTCGTCGAAGACAGGCAGATAGTCGTTCCAGGCGAAGTCCTAGCCGAAGGAGAATATCGCTTGGGAGAGAACGTCTACAGAAACGGGAACAGGATCCTATCCACGATGGTGGGATTGACCAGGATTGACGGCGACAAACTCTCGGTGATAGCACTCCACGGATTCTACATGCCCATGAATGACGACATCGTCATAGGCATCATCGACGACGTCGGCCTAACTCACTGGATGGTCGACATCAACGCACCCTATCCGGGCATCCTGAGGGCCAGCGAAACTTTCGGGAGGGGTTTCGACCCGACGAGACATGACCTCTTGGATGAGCTCAAGATCGGGGACGTAGTCATAGCCAAGGTCTTCAGCTTCGATAGGACCCAGGATCCGGTCTTGACCCTGAACGAGAACGGCCTCGGGAAGATCAAGGACGGGGTCGTCGTCTCATTGACTCCATCCAAGATACCCCGCCTAATAGGGAAGAAGGGATCGATGTTGAACATCATCCAGCAGAAGACCGGCTGTCAGATCATAGTCGGCCAAAATGGCAGAGTGCTCGCCAGATGCAGAGATAAGACGATGGAGGATCTAGCGATAAAGATCATTAAAGTCATCGAGAGGGAAGCGCATATGAGCGGACTGACCAATAGGGTGTCGAAGTTACTCGAATCCGAGATGGAACAAAGGGAGGCTGAAAAACGTTGAGCAAGCGAATGCTGATAGATGAGAACGGAATGAGGACCGACAATAGGAAGTTAGATGAGCTCAGGCCCATAAAGATCGAGGTGGGCATGCTAGCGAACGCCAATGGCTCAGTCTACTTCGAACAGGGCAAGTGCAAGATATTGGCCGCCGTTTACGGCCCTCATGAAGCGCATCCGCGCCACTTGGCTCTCCCCGACAGGGCAATATTACGCTGCAGGTATCACATGGCACCATTCTCAGTTACCGAAAGGAAGAACCCAGCACCCAGCAGGAGGGAGATAGAACTGTCCAAGGTGATAAGGGAGGCGCTGGAGCCCCTCGTCATGTGCGAACTTTTCCCAAGGACAATGATAGACGTATTCATAGAGATCCTCCAGGCCGATGGGGGAACCAGGTGCGCTGGACTGACGGCCGCATCCCTGGCCTTAGCCGACGCGGGCATCCCGCTCAGGGGGCTCGTCTCGGCATGCGCGGCAGGGAAAGTCGACGGCCGGATAGTTCTGGACCTAAATGATACGGAGGACAAGGAGGGCGAGGCAGACGTGCCGATGGCCTTCATACCGCAACTGAACGTCTTCTCACTCCTCCAAATGGATGGCTTGATGTCGGTTGACGAATACAAGGGCGCGCTATCACTAGCCCTCCAAGGTTGCAGGAAGTTGTACGACATGCAGATCGAGGCCTTGAAGAAGAAGTACCTCGAGATAAAGGTAGAGGAGAACAACCAGTAGGTGGTTTAATATGTCTACGACGCCACATGGATCGATAATCTCCAAGATATTTCAGGACGACATCAAGAAGTTGGCCAACGAAGGTGAGAGGGTCGACGGGAGGGCCTTTAACGATTACAGGAAGATCAAGATCACAACGGGTTTTGTGGAGAAGGCAGAGGGGTCGGCCCTAGTGGAGCTGGGCAGCACACGAGTCCTGGCGGGAGTCAAAGTGGAGACTGGATTTCCCTTCCCCGATACGCCAGATGAAGGGGTTTTGTCCGTCACAGCGGAGCTTCTTCCACTCGCCTCCGAGACATTCGAACCAGGCCCACCCAACGAGAACGCTATCGCCCTAGCGCGTTTCGTGGACAGGGGGATTAGGGAGTCGAAGTCGATCGACATGAAGCAGTTTTGCCTTGAACCAGGTAAGAGGGTTTACATGATAATGATCGACGTATGCGTCTTGGACCACGGCGGCGATCTGATAGATGCCTCCGCGCTCGCAGCCCTGGCCGCCCTCAGCACGACGAAGTATCCCGTCTACAATATGGTGGATGGCCAGGCCGTGAAGACTGAGGAGCTCAAGCCAATGCTCCTCCGCGAGTATCCGATTGCCACTACGTTCGCCATCCTCGATGACAAGCTCCTGCTGGACCCGAGCATCCAAGAGGAGCAGGCGACGGGAACGTTCATCTCCTTCGTCTCCCTCGAAGATGAAAGGATCTGCGCCGTTCAGAAGAACGGCTTGTCGACCATAACGGAAAACATGCTCTTCGAGGCCCTCAGGATATCGGGCGAGAAGTCCAAGGAGCTGAGGCAATCGCTCTTTCCGAGAGGGGACGCAAGTGGTCAGAGCTAGGGACAAGATAGTCAAGGGCTTGGGTCCAAGGTACGGTTTCACGGTGAGGAGGAGGTATGCCGACGTCCTCTACTTGCGGAGACTCAAGTATAAGTGCCCGAGATGCGAGCTATCTTTTCTAAGGAGGGTGAGCGTTGGCATCTGGCATTGTGCCAAGTGCGACTATACTTTCGCGGGCGGAGCGTACGTCCCATCGACGAAGATTGGCGATTCTGCGGCCAGATCCTTCGCCATTGAAAAGAAGTAGCTTGGGCCGATGAGATACTCACTTCGCCTGACGTTCAAGGTATCGCCCCTTTCCGCGAAGATCCTCAGGCGTTCGCTTTCGCCCGAGATGAAGTGGAGGGCCGAATGGTGCGCAAAGCTTTCGGTCCGTGGGGACGGCCTAGTTGTTGAACTGAAATCCCGGAGCCTTTCCAGGTTACGGGCCGCAGCGAATACGCTCCTCCGATGGATAGAGATGGTCGAAGGCGTGGTCGACCTGCTAGATGAGGGGGGCTGACCACCTTATATATCGGTCGAAAAGGAGGGGGACACGAAGGCGCAATGGAAGGAAGCGAGATACCTCCCCAAATCCAGGAGAAGTTGGCAAGGCTGCAACAGATGCAACAGAGCTTCGATGCAGTGCTTCTGCAGAAGCAACAGCTGGACGTTGAGCTCTCCGAGACCGACTCGGCCATATCGGAGCTCGAGAAGCCCACGGCTGGCGAGGTCGTCTATAAACAGGTCGGAAGGGTCCTGATTAAGGGCGAAAAGGATGCAATTCTGAACGAGTTGAAGGAGAAGAAGGAACTCTTAACCCTCAGGCATTCTTCACTCGCAAAACAGGAGGTACGACTGAAGGAGAGGCTCAACGAGGCGCAGTTGCAGCTGCGTGAATCCCTGGGACCTCAGACGAACGCCTGAATCCCGAGAACGGTGTCATCGCTTTGCAATCCGGAGAGCATGACTTCTTAGACTTTTTAAGGAAGCTTTCCCCGAAGAAGGTGTCGATACTCACTCACGTGGGCGCAGATCCCGATGCCATCTGCTCGGCCTTTGCCTTACGTTATCTAATCCGGGAGCTCATCGGCTCCGACGCCAGCGTTATAGCGCCCGAGAGGACATCATCCGCCACGAAGGCAATCCTGCCAAAACTTGCCATCGCTCTATCCGAACCCGAGCTTGGCGGTTCCGACCTCGTCATCCTAGTCGACACGCCCTCCCTGTCGATGCTGGGCTCATTCGCCACTCTCATACGTGCCTCAGGGATTCCAATAGCTCAGATAGACCACCATTATCCAAACTCCAGCATGGAAGGGGTTGCCGCCATGCGCCTATTGGACGAGAAAGCCCCTTCAACGACCGAGATGGTCTACTCCCTCTTCAAGAGAGCCGGCATCGAGGTCACAAATGATGTGGCCCAAATCCTGTTGACGGGCATAGTGGCTGAATCGGGTCGCCTCTCGAGATTACGAGGAACTTCCCTATCAAACTTGTGCGAACTCTCACGGAGAGGGTGTGACGTGGAGAAGGCCCTCGGGGACCTGAAAAATCACATGCCCCTCGATGAGAGGACCGCAAGGCTCAAGTCAGCTCAAAGGCTTTCTCTTGTAAAGGTCGAGGACGTCCTGATAGCCGTCTCCCATGTCGGCTCTTACCATGCCTCTGCCGCCAGGAGCTTGCTAGCCCTAGGGGCTGACATCGCCGCAACGCTCTCGAAAAGCAAAGGAGCGATGAAGATAACGGTTAGGGCAAATGAGAATTTCCTCTCGAGGACGGGGATCCATGTCGGCAGAGACATCTGCACGCCACTTGGGGAGATCCTAGGGGGAGAAGGGAGCGGCCACGAGGGAGCGGGCGGTATTAGGGCCAAGGGCGATCTCAACAGCGTCAGGTCTGCCGTGCTGAACTTCATAGAGGATAAAACCGCCAATGCGATTCAGAATGGCAGCGATGAATAAATAGGTGGTCGGTTCCGGCCTAGCCCAAAATGCTCCCCCTCAATGTGAGGAACCTCTCGTTCACCTATGCTGGGAACGATTTCCCCTCCCTCATAGACGTGAACATGAAGGTCGAGAGGGGGGAGTTCGTCCTGCTGACCGGGCCTTCCGGATGCGGCAAATCGACGCTATGTAAATCCTTCGTCGGTCTGATTCCACACAGCTATCCGGGCAAGATGGATGGGGACGTGGAGGTTTTCGGCCTTTCAGTCAGGGAGAGGCCCATAAACGAGATAGCCACTAGGGCTGGATTGGTCTTCCAAGATCCTGAGAACCAACTCTTCACTTTGTCCGTCGAGAATGACGTGGCATTTGGCCCCGAGAACCTTGCGCTTCCGAGGGAGGAGATAAGGGAGAGGGTCGATTGGTCGCTGGAGGCAGTAAGTATTCAGGACCTCCGCACAAGGGCTCCGTTTGAGATCTCGGGCGGTCAACAGCAGAGGGCGGCCATAGCGAGCGTCCTTGCCATGAAGCCGATGCTCCTCGTGTTCGACGAGCCCACGAGTTTCTTGGATCCGGTATCAGCGAAGAACCTCTTCGATCTCATATATTCGTTGAAAAGGCAACTGGCCGTGACCGTCATCCTCGTTGAACACAGGCTCGATCTGGCCGCAGCGATGGCAAACAGGATCGTCGTCTTGGACAAAGGCAGGATCGTCCTCGATGGAGATCCTAGAACGGTTTTGGCCGACAAACTCCTCGATGAGATAGGCGTTGGCACTCCCGCCGTTACGAGGCTGTGCATGAGGTTGAGGGAGAGGGGTTTCAGGGTGAATGCCGCGGTAGACCTTGATGAGGCGATCTCAGAGATCATGAGGTTGTTGGGAGGAAGGGGCCTTGGCCACCATTGAGGCAGTAGACATTCATTTCCACTATGGGCATGGAGCCGATGTCCTTCGGGGCATATCCCTCAAGATCGGACCCGGGGAGAGGGTCGCGATAATGGGGGAGAACGGAGCTGGGAAGACGACCCTGATCAAGCACTTCAATGGTTTGCTGAAGCCAACAAGTGGGGAGATCCTAGTAGATGGCGTTCGGACGAGGGACGTCTCTGTGGCACGATTATCGAGGAAGATCGGGATAGTATTTCAGAAGCCCGAGAACCAGTTCTTCGCGGAGACAGCAGAGGAGGAGATAGCCTTCGGGCTCAAAAACTTCCGCTTCGATGAGGGGGAGGTGGCCAAGAGGGTTGAGGAGGCCCTGCGCTTCGCCTCATTGGTGAAATACAAGGGGAGGTCACCATTCCTGCTCAGCGGAGGGGAGAAGAAGAGGCTGGCGATCGCCTCCGTGATCGCGTGGGATCCCGAGGTCCTGATGATCGATGAACCCACGATAGGCCAGGACATGTCGCAGAAGATCCGGTTGTCATCGTTCCTGAGGGAAGTGAGTGCCAAGGGTAAGACCGTCGTCTTGGTCACGCACGACGTCGATTTCGCCGCCGATATCTGCCAAAGGGTGATCCTGCTCTCCTCTGGGGTCGTCATAGGCGATGGGAGGGTTGAGGAGATCTTCTCAGATGCGGAGTTGATGAGGAGGGCTTCGTTGCTACCGCCAAGGCTTGCGGAAGTCCTTCGACGCCTCGGACTTTCGGATTTCCCCGCCGGGGCCTTCAGGATCGATGAAGTCGAGAAGCTGATAGAGGAGGCCGTCACGGACGATGATGGCGCTAGAAGGGTTTAGGTTCCGTAGAGGGCAGAGCTTCATCCACAGGGCAGATCCCCGCACGAAGTTCATCCTCTCGCTCTCATTCATGACGGCCGCGATAATGGTCATGAAGCCCGAGATCCTAGTGGCCATCCTCGCCTTCCAGATGCTGATATTGGCCAATGGAAGGTGTTTGAGGGATTGGCTTCACTCGCTCAAAGGCCTCCTCCTCCTGATCGTCCTCATCTTCGCGGCACAGATGCTCGTAACATGGTCCTGGATCTTGGCGATTACGTATTCGCTCAGATTCGTAGTTGTTACGAGCACGATGTCCTGGTTCTTCCTCACGACCTCGCCCGATGACCTTGGCCTCTCGCTCGAACAGATCGGCGTGCCTTCGGACTTCAGCTTCGCCTTCACGATGGCCATTCGCTTCGTGCCGGTCATAGGCAACGAGTTTCAGAGTGTCTATGATGCGCAGAGGTCAAGGGGATTGGAGATGGAGAAGGGGAACTTCATACAGAGGATTAGGAACTACATCCCGATAATGGTGCCCGTCTTCGTTGAGACCATCAGGAGGACGTACGAGATAGCGGACGCCATGGAGGTGAGGGCATTCGGAGCCAAACCAAAGAGGACGAGGCTCAATGTCTTGGTTTTAAAGCCAACGGATTGGGCCATCTTTGTCGCCGCGCTACTCATCTTTGCTGCAACAATCTACTATCAGTTCTACTGGCATCCCTGATGCGTTGGATAAAGAACTGTTGTATTGGTCAAGAGGATGAAACAGCTTCTCGCAGCGTGCAATTCCGACTTCCTCCCAAGAAGTTGATACAGCTTTAAATTCACGTTTCAGATTCTCAATTAGGGTTGAAGTTGGATGATCGGAATGGACACGATGGGATGCAGTTCGCCATCCCCACCCGATGCGGAGATAGGGTCATGCGGGGCATATCCGTGAAGAGGCCCTATCTCCACGTAAATGGTGTGACGCTCTACCTCCAGGACTGCGTAGAGGGCATGAGGGAGCATCAAGGAGATGGATGCGTGGATGTCGTAGTGACTTCACCTCCCTACAACATAGGCGTGAAGTACAGCACATACCACGATCAGAGGCCAAGAGCCGATTACCTCGATTGGATGGAGGTGGTCGGGAGGGAAGTGAAGCGCGTCCTCTCCGATGGGGGCTCGTTCTTCCTCAATATAGGTGGCAAGCCCAATGCCCCCTGGACCCCACTGGACTTGGCTCAGAGGATGAGGAGGCACTTCGTCCTGCAAAATGTGATCCACTGGGTCAAGTCGATAGCGATACTCAAGAGGGACGTGGGCAACTACCCCAACGTCCTAGGGGACATAGCCGTTGGTCATTACAAACCCATAGGCGGTAAGAGATTCCTCCACGACTGCCACGAATATATCTTTCATTTCACGAAGGACGGGAGAGTTGAGCTGGACAGACTTGGGATAGGTGTGCCGTATCAGGATAAGTCGAACATAGGCAGGTGGAAATCCGCAATGCAGGACAAAAGGTGCCGAGGAAATACGTGGTTCATCCCATACGAGACCATATGGGATGGGAAGACGCAAAGGCCTCACCCCTCAACATTCCCGATCGCACTGCCCGAAATGTGCATCAGGGTCCACGGCCTGAAGAGGACCCAATTGGTGTTGGACCCATTCATCGGCATAGGGTCGACGGCACTAGCCTGCCTCGGTCTCGGGGTTCAGTGTGTGGGATACGAAATAGATCGAGAGTACCTTGGAGCGGCATCAAGGGGGATTCACTCCTTCATGAGGCGGAGGCAAAAAGATCGCGTGAATTTGTAGAGGGCGTCTCATCCCATGATAAGTTCCGCCGTCTCCCGAAGGAGGCCATCGATGAGGGAACCTAGGACGAGCCGGCATCTCTGAACAGCTTGACATAGAGAGCATACCATACCAATCCGGCGAATGCGACGAGCAAGCCCATTGCAATTGTGCTGATTCCTATGCCGATCACGAGCAATGAGCTCAGAATTAATCCCACGATGGCGTGAAGGGAGTGTGCCTTCGATGAAACACCCCCATCAACTGGGCGCCCGCGCAGCTTGAGGGCGGAATAATTCACCAGGATGTGCGTGAATAACACACAGAGGCTACTGAGGTAGGCCAGGGAGGTGATGTCCACGCTCAATGCCAGAGCCATCATGATCATGCCAGACAGAAGGACCGAATAGACGGGCGTTTCGAATCTACCATGGAGTCGGGACAGGAAGTGCGGGATCTCGCCGTTCCTCGCCATGGCGAAGAAGACCCTCGATTGACCCAGCACCGAAGTCAACACCACGCTCAGCGTCGCCAGAAGGGCGCCCACCTCCACAACGCCTCCCAATCCCAACCCCACTGATGCGTCCGCAATGGGGGTCTTCGAATCACCCAGCCTCTCGTATCCCACCAATCCAACCGCCGTGATCGAGGTCAGGAGATAGATCGCGGAGGAGAGGAGGAGCGATATCCATATCGCGCGCCGTATGTTCACCTTGGGATTCTCTATCTCTTCGGCAGTTGTAGCGATTCTGGGGAAACCGATGTACGCGAAGTAGAAGAGAGAAGCTGCCTGTATGACCGGGAATGGCCCGTTTGGTAACAAGTTGCCGAAGAACGAGAGCTGTATCCTCGGTAGACCCAGTGCTACGAAGAGCGAGAGCGCCCCCACTTTGGTGAGGACGAGAAGATCGTTGACCAGCACCGACCTCTTCGCGCCCATCATGTTGAAGAGGATGACGAGTGAGAGACCCAGCAGGGCGCCGATCCTGAACGGGATGAATCCCGTTGCGGTTTCGAGATAGTGTCCGAATCCGAGGCTGGCAGTAGAGCCCACCAATATATTCCCGAACACGAACAACCAACCCATCAGAAACCCGACGGGAGGGGATATCAACTCGTGTCCGTACTCGTATGCTCCACCCGCCCTAGGTATCCTCGTGGCGAGATCCCCAAAGCTCAATGCCGTGAAGGTCGCACTCAGACCAGAGATTATCACGGAGGTGAAGACGGCGGGCCCGGCCATGCCCGCTGCAGTTCCTATCAGGACGAAGACCCCAGCACCGATTATGGCGCCGAGGCCTATCGAGACGGCATCCAGTAGACCCAATCTCCTCTTGAGGGTGGGCTCCGCTTGTTGGCCCCCGAACATCCTCATCCCCTTCCCTCCTCCTTCGTCATAAGTATTGTCCGCAGATGCTGGCACTGCATTCTCGCGCACCCCGTGATGATCAGAGATCTCGCGTTCTGGCCAAGTAGAGGGAGAGGACGACGCAGACGCCATATGTCAGGCCGAAAAGCAGGAATGGCGGTTCTATCCCCCCGAACGCACTTCTCAGCGCAGCACCCCCGATCAGAGCCAGTGCCACACCGAGGTCGCGCCATGCGTAAACGGCCCCAAGTGCCATGTGCCTCCGTTCGGGCTTGGCTGCATCACCTACTATGGCCATCGATGCGACGGGGACAAGCGAGGCCTCGAATCCAAGCGCCAGCGCGCCCAACGCCAAGGACAACTGTGTGGGGTACAGCCCTATGGCGACGAGGCCGAGAGATGTGGCCGCAAAGCTGACAGAAAGGACCATCGATCTCGGCAATCTGTCCAGGATGTAACCGCCGAACAGGCTCGATGGTATCCTGACGATGTAGAAAACCAGGGTGATCAGAGATAGGGACAGGAAGCCATAGCCGGTGGCCACGTGCTCGGCGAAGATCCCCAAGAGGACGCCATATCCCAGGGAGGAGGCGAAGAGGAGGAAACCGAGTATGAGGCCCTTGCCGCTCAAGCCTATCCCCAAGATGGTCCTGAGATTGGGCCTTTCCCTCACGGCCTTTTTGATCGAGATGAGCGCTGAAACGACATTCGCCGCTGCTGATGTGACCACCGCAAATATGATCGACTCCCTGAATCCGGCAAAGTTAATTATCAAGCCCAACACGAGGACCCCCAACGCCTGGCCAATGTTGCTGGCCGTATACAATTTCCCGGAGGCCGATCCATATCTTCCAACCCCGGCGAGATCTAGGACCACGCTACTGCTTGATATCCAGAGCGACGCGGCCCCCCAACCCCAAATTGCGGCCACGATCAGGATCGTGTAGAAGCTCTCCGGGAAGAGGAGCATGAAGACGAAAAACGTGTAGGTCGAACCGCCCAGCACGAGGGAGGCCTTCTCCCCTAGAATCATCATCGAATAGCTCACGAATATCCTCCAGAAGAGGAAGCTGAAATACACCATTGCCAGAACGGCCGAGCTCCCGATTCGACCCCAGTCCGTTGTGGCCATGAGGTAGGGGACCATGAATTGTTGGAAGGCACCAGAGCTGAGGAAGATCAGGAAGAAGCTGGCGTATATCAGGAATATGCCTGTCCTTTCCTCACCACGATGGAGCGTTCCGGACACGCCGTCACCTTCCCAGCGGGACCGGATATAGCTTATACTGAACCGTTTGTTGATTTAAGCTTAAGCAAGCTCCATCGCTGTGAACCGATGGTCACGATTCGATGGGTGGCGAGGTTAAGGGGCCCTGTACGATAAGTTAGTGCCAGACGAATTCCCTCACGAGGAGGGGACGGACTACCAACGCTAATGCCTTGAGCATAGCCGAATGGCTCCATCGTAGTATGCCATCCGCATTGGGTTAGTTCCATTTATATATCAACGCCGTAAAAAAGGGGAACTGTGTGAAGATGTATGAGTTCGACTTCAGCAATCGTTCTTGTCAACACCAAGCAATTTTTGGGAAGAGTGGATCGAAGGATCTATGGGCAATTCATAGAGCACTTGGGGAGGTGCATATATGGTGGGATATGGGTTGGCGAAGACTCGCCAATTCCGAACGTTAATGGCTACAGAAAGGATGCCCTTGAGGCAATCAGAGCACTGAGGTCACCGCTGGTCCGATGGCCCGGAGGGAACTTCTCCTCAGGTTACCACTGGTTGGATGGGGTTGGTGAGAGGCGGAGGAGGCCCGTTAAACTCGACATGGCCTGGGGGTCCGATGACCCAAATCAGTTCGGCACCGACGAATACATGGAGTGGTGTCGCCTTGTCAGCACAGAGCCCCTCATCGTCGTTAACGCCGGTAACGGCACACCCGAAGAGGCTGCATACTGGGTGGAATATGCCAATGGAAAAGGGAACTCCAAGTACGCTGCTCTGAGAAGGGAGAATGGACACCAAGATTCATACAACGTTAAGCTCTGGGGAATCGGCAACGAGCTCTATGGCGCATGGCAGATCGGCTACTGCGTTGACGGCCGGGAATGTGCCAGGCGCACTGTCGAATTCGCTAACGAGATGAAGAAGGTCGATCCCAACATTCGACTCATAGCGGTGGGAGATCTGGAGCAGAGAAGCATCGAACCGGAATGGAACCTCGAGATGATCAAGGTCGCTGGGAAATATATAGACTACCTTTCCGTCCACACCTACATTGGCGGAGACCGAGAGTACATGGAACTGCTCTCGGCGCCTACCCAAATCGAGGGGAGCCTAAAAGCCACCTACGAACTGGTCTGGTCCGCCTCCAGGAAGTACGCTTCAGGTAAGGACATCAAGCTCGCCTTCGATGAATGGAACGTCTGGTACCCGGATGCGAAACCCGTTCAGCTCGACCAGGTCACGGGTGTCAAGGACGGGCTCTTCACCGCGCTGGTCCTCAATTCGCTCCTGAGGTTGCCGCGCGAGGTGCCAATTGCATGTTTTGCCCAGACGGTCAACGTGCTTCCTCTGATATCCACGGGAGATGATGGATCAATATACGTAAATCCGCAGTACCTCGTCTTCAGGATGTATGGGGACAATACAGGCGAGTTCTCCGTTAGCGCCTCAGTAGATGCTCCCTGTTATCATTCGAAGGAATATCTGCCCGAATATCTGCCCATCGTGGACGCTTCTGCAACATTGAGTGAAGATGGAAAAGTTCTCTATGTCCACATCGTCAATAAAGACCCCAAAGAAGCGATGGAATGCGCGATCATGCCCAGGGATTTCATCCCCACGATGCTCGAGCACATCTACATGTGCGGCGATGGAATCGATAGCAGGAATAGCTTCGATGACCCAGACAACGTGGGGATGGAAAGGAACCCGCCCGTGAAGATCAACTCTTCCCCCGTTAAGGTGGTGTTACCACCCCACTCAGCTAACATCGTTATACTAAGATAGCGATGGCGCCATCGGCCATCAACGCCAGATCTCATATGATGTATCGATGAGCCCGTGAAACGTTGCTCGCGCCTCACCTGCTCAGTCCGTTCATTCACATCCTAGCTTAATACTAATGTGCATATAGTTCCCGTAGCCTCTCGTCTACTATCCTCACTATCTCGACATATCCGACCAAGATGTACGGTATCCCCTTGAGCCTTGCCAGGTCGGCAATCTTCTGATCTTGAGTGACGAGGGTTAGCCCACTTCTTCCTGCATACTCGATCACACCCTGATCCTGAGTCCCCTTCAATCCGACGTCCTCGACCGTTAGGACATCCCAACCTAGAACCTTCAAGAACGGCTTCAGGCCAGTGTACATTTCGTCCAATAGTACTTTTACATCCATCTCAATCGGCTTCCAGTTACATTTGGAATGCCAGTGAATCTTTTAAGTTTAGCGTCGGGGAGATGAGCTGATAATCGATGTCCGATCTTTATAGTCATCCGAGATACTATGACTTGGCGTTCTCCTTCAGAGACATCGGAATGGAAGTCGATGTGTTTGAGGAATGTTTCCGTAAGCACTCCAAGATCCCCGTTAGAAGGGTCCTGGAGCTCGCTTGCGGCCCCAGCCCTCATCTAGAGGAGCTGGCGAAGAGGGGATACGAGTACGTCGGGCTTGATATAAATCAGGCCATGATCGACTATGCCCAGAGGAAAGCGAGGGCGCTGGGCATTCATCCCACTTTCCTTTTGGCTGACATGCGGTCTTTTTCATTGGAAGAGCCCGTGGATTTCGTCTATACGATGCTCGGGTCTTTATATGTCGAGACGACTCAAGACATACTGTCACATCTATCTTCTGTGGCCAAGGCGCTGAACCCTGGCGGTCTATATCTTTTGGATGCGTGTACTAACTTCCAATGGAATGAAGGCATCAAGGAACAGAGTTGGATGATCGAGAAAGAAGGTGTGAAGGTCGACGTCAAGTTCGCGAGCGAAGCCATCATAGACCGCGTAGCCCAGACGTGCAGGAATAAAGTCGTTGCTGATGTAGATGATCATGGAAAGGTGTTACACCTCGGCGATATCGAGGTTTCGAGGACGATCTTCCCACAGGAGTTCTTATTGTTGATAGAGAAGGCAAGGAGGTTCGAGTTCATTGGTTGGTGGAATAATTGGAACATGGCCGAACCCATCGAGGTTGCTAAAAGCATAGACCGCCCGATAACGCTGATTCGGCGCCTTTGAGGGGTAGTGGTAGAACTTTTTTCTACCTTTCACCCCGAGGCAGACACTGGCCCGCAGGGGCTCCCAGATGCCTCGCCATTAGTCACTCCAATATGCCATACATAAATGAGAGCGGGCCCGATGGGAATCGAACCTTAGCGCGCGTTAGGTGCCACGCCGTTCGGCTTCGAAGGCTTACGTCTTACTGTCGACGCCCTATCCTGACAACCCCAAGGTTGGCTATCCCAATCCTATAGCTAGGCCACGGGCCCTTTTTTATGTCCGGTTGGGTGGGCTTAAGTTTTTCGTCCATAGCGGTTTCGCACAACAAAGCTAAGTAGTTGGCATCCCAGATGACTGCGTATTGCCGTGTGACGTGCTTGATCAGGTGGAATTTACACTCTCACACTGTAGTTTCAGATGGGGAACTGACCGCTGACGAACTTTTGAAACGTGCGTCCGAGGAGGGACTTGATGGCGTGGCGGTCACAGATCATTACCCATATCCTTGCTTTCCGATCACCTGGAGCGAAGTCGATTGGGCAGCAAGCCAAAATGCATTGGCGCAACAGCGCAACGAGCTTGAGACTTTACGAAGGGGCTATTCCGGTTTGACGATTATTGCTGGAGCGGAGGTGGAGTTCTTGGAGGAACTGGACCTGCTCAGAAATGGACTTCGAAATCTGGATCTCGATTTCTTGCTTGGTGGAGTGCACCTCATCGACCGATGGGCCTTGGATTGGTCTGAAGAGGAATTCCTGAAGGGCAGGAGCCTCTTCGGAAGCTTAGAATCGGCGTTCGCCAGATACTTCGGGGCCGTAGGGAAGCTTGCCGATAGCGGCTTAGTTGATAGCATCGCCCACCTGGATGTAGTAAAGAAGTACAATGTTAGCGAACGGCACTTCAGCGAGCGATCTCGGTGGTATCGTGATCTCGTTGACAAGTGCCTGCGAAGGATCGCGAATGCGGGGGTGGCCATGGAAGTGAGCACAGCGGGACTAAGGAGACCTGTCGGGGCCCTATATCCAAGCGACTGGATACTCAGTGAAGCAAAGGATCTTGGGATACGGGTGACAGTCGGAACGGACCATCACAAGGTGGATGAGAAAGTCACCGCTGGACTCGATAAAGCCGAAGAAGCACTTCGTGCCGCAGGCTATGATAGCTATCTCGTATTCAAGAAACGAAGTCCCACAAGCGTTAACCTGATTTAGTTGTCATTCCTTCCGCGGTCTCTTGCGATATCGATCCCAAGGCTCAAGTTCACGACGCCTCATGAGAAAGATTAAGGCCAAGACAAGCCCCAACACTAAGGCGAGCACTATCACTGTTATCTCGAGGGCGTCCATGTCAACTTGATGATCATACTCTTGGATATAAGTCTAAAGGCTTGGGAGTTCATGGATACTTCGACGGATATATCCCATATCTTTTAATAGAATCTATGAGGGCGTATACATTATCGACAGGTGTATCAGCCAATTCGCTTCTGGAATAAAGTATGAGGCCCCCATCATATCCTACGCTGCGCATCCGCTCCATAACTTCCCTCCTCACGTCCGAAGGTGTACCAAACGGCATGGTCCTGTGGATGTCTATGGTCCCATACAAGCAGACCTTGTCCCCGTAAGCCTCCTTCAACCAAAGGGGATCGACTTCGAGGGGTGAGACTGGATTTATTATCCTCACTCCCAAATCCACGAGGTCAGGTATCAGGGCTGTGATGTTGCCATCACTGTGCATCGATATCGGAAGCCCTTTCTTCTTCGGTACATCGAATATACTGCTATACCTAGGTTTGAGGAATCGACGCCACAAGGCAGGCGAGATCAACGGGCCCTGTCTCGAACCCAGGTCGTCACCGAAGTGGCAAACATCGACGTCCCTCTCCATCCCCTGCTTGAGAATCTCTATGTCGTACTCCACTACCCTATCCATCAGCCGTTCGACGAATTGCGGGTTCATGTGCATGTCCCTCAATAGGTTCTCGAAGCCATGTAACAACCAAGACCTTTCGAACAGCGTCCAACCCAGGCCGAAGAACATGCATCGCCTTCCATCATTCTCCCTCACCGCCTTGTCCAAGGCATCGAATCTGCCCGGTGCGTGCGGATCGGGAAATTCATAGTCATCCAAGTCCTCAGCGGTGGATATCGGATGTGATTCAAACCAATCGATTGAGCCGGGTACTCTAGGATTCCTCAATATCCCCCATTCGTCGATCCAAGTCCCGTCTGGGAATCTCTTTGGCTGCCAGCCAGCCGGTTCGGTCTCTCCCACGGTCACGATGTCCCCACCTATCTTTTGCATCAAGCCCTCCTCATCTCCCCTGGCCATCTTCCTCAACAACTCGTGATGCAGGCCCATGGTGAAGGGAACTCTGTCAGGTTCCTCGATGTGTATTGCCGCGAGTGTTCTTTCACGGCTGTTCATTTTGACCTATGCCAGAAACCCGTACGATAAGATATATCGATTTCCGCGAGAATGCCACTGGTTAGGCTTTGAATCGAAATTATAAGATATACCCCTCCTCTGACCCTCCGGGCATTGAGTGATCCGATTAAGCGTCACCCATAGGAAGAAAACGAAAGCAGGCTTCCAATCCTCGTATCGAATGCCATCGTAGAATCCGATCGGATTTGTTAGCTAGTCTCTGAGCTTCTGAGCTAAAATCCTTAGCATGCTAGCTAGATGCACTTGTCGTCGTCCGTATATATGTTATCGAGATGGAAGTAAAAAACTAAATAAAACCATATACCCCAATGCATTATATAGGAAGGTCATAATGGATTTCAGACTTGCTGGCAAGATAAAGGTACGGCCTGAAGATTTCGTGGTGGAGGAGGTTTGGAGCAACTTCCTCTGCACAATAGATCGGCCCTCAGAACCAGTCCTCCTGGACGATGAGAAGGTACTGGACTACCTTCACGTCACCTTGATAAAGAGGAATTGGGATACCGTAAAAGCACTTCGTTACATCGCGAAGAAGCTTGGCGTATCGTTGAAGAGATTTGGATTCGCTGGCATGAAAGACAAACATGCTGTGACTGCGCAGCGCATATCCATGTGGCGCATAAGGGCTGAGGAACTTGCGAGGTTTAGATTGCCTGACATGTTCTTGAAGGATTTTACATATTCAGATGATAGGATTAACCTGGGCGATGCCGAGGGAAACAGGTTCACGATAACAATCAGTGGCATTCCTTCATCCAAGGACAAAATAGATACCTCCCTCGATGCCTTTAAGGAATATATTAAATCCAACAGGATACTAAATTACTTCGGTTCACAGCGGTTAGGCGGGAATTGTGACAATGCCAAGGTCGGCCTGGCGATCATGGATGGAAGGCTTGATGAGGCGGTTAACATACTTCTCGAGAAGGTTAAGACTTACATCGATCAAGGAAGGGTCGATGACATCCCGGATATCTTCTGGATCGAGAAGAGAATATTGAAACATTTGCAGACGAAACCATGTGACTATGCTGGAGCTTTGAGGAAGATACCCAAAAAGGTCCTCAGGATCTTCCCACATGCTGTGCAGTCCCAGATATTCAACTTGAAACTCAGACAGGCGGTCTTGGCGGGTGACGTCCCTGAGACCATAGAGGTGGAAGGTTTCGAAATAGAGAAGTTACCAGAACTGAGGACCTTCGCCATCCAGAGGAAAAGCTATCTCGACCCCTTAAATTTCGATATACTCGGCTCCGATGAAGGGACAGCGAAGATATGCTTCACCCTTGGGAAAGGGGCGTATGCGACAACTTTCCTATCAAATCTATTGGATGCTGATTCCTTGCAGTAGCGACTCAGTTAACGAGCTAAAAAGGCACTTTAACCAATATATATAGAGGGATTTCACTTAAATGGGCTAAAAGCCCCGTAAGCCCCTTTAGCTACTATCAGGACTTGATTTGTTTTTTTATTATACTTGAGATCATCCCCATGATCCTATTTAAGATCGGAACCACAGTAGGGGCACACTTTGATGTCCTCTGGCAGACTGGCAAGATCCCTGCCGCATTTAGAGCACTTACTCTCTTGACGTTCAGGCCGTTCGGGAGTCTCGGCCTGTGATATACCGACCTCTTTCCTCAATTTGGCCAAATATTCATCCGCTTCCCCCCTTATTCTCCTAATGTCCTGAAGGGTCGAGGAGACCTTGTCAAAGGTATCCTTTCTCGCCTGGATCCCTTCGCTCACGAGATATGCTACTGCCTCGGAGCGTGTATTGAAGAGCCCAGCCTCGATCAGCATATCGATGGCGTGCAATTCCTCGTCACGTAGGCGCGAGGCGATAACATTGGATCGAAATGGTTGCAGATGATGCATATGTCTCATGTGGCGCATGATTGGCATCGGCATTGGCATCGGCATCGGCATCGGCATTGGCATCGGAGCCATAGGTGGCATGGGGGGCATGGGCTTACTTTCCTTCATGGCTTCAATGCACTTATGGCGCCATTCCTCGAGTTCCTGCTTCCATTCCTCCATCTCCTCATCTCCCTCTTTGGACAAGTCTCTATCATTATTATCCTCGTCTTCTTTCATTTGTAACTCAGACATAAACATATCTCCTTTTACTGATTTTGCCATTATGTAAGGCATCTAAAGTAGATAAGCAGGATAATGTTCCACACCCTGAGGTACTTCTACGGAACGATGGAGTACCACAGGACAAAGGACATACTGCACGTGCAAGAAAGGCTTGGCCACAGGAGCATAACGAGCACGATGGTCTACACTCACTTAGTCAACTTCGAGGGCGATGAGTTACACACAGCGACGGCGAGTATCCTGAAGGAAGACGAGGATCTCCTAAAGGCAGGGTTCGATTACGTCACGGACAGAGATGGAGTGAAGATCTACAGGAAGCGCAAGTAGCGGGCGATGTCTCCACTCAGATGAATATGGCGTCGAATGTTCCATCCTAAGAGGAATGTTCCACTCTGGCTACAGCACAACCCCCGCGCACCTCTTTTTTCCCCCTCATGCTGGTTTGCACGCCTTTATGGTTTAGTCTCAACCCTGAGGCCCACAGCAGGCTATGCTGATGAAGCTCCAACTGCTCGGCAGGTTCTTTTCCGCTTGGGTTCCGCTTTCTACCATTGGTCTTCTCAACTACATAATCGAGGACGACAAGTACAAGGGACCCATAGAAACCGCCGCCGCCACCACCACACCAACAACAACGGACGCATGACTACCCTTGGGCCCCTCGACCCCTCTTGCGGCTGGTGGGTGAGGGGCATCTACTCGACCGAGGAACTGGCTGAGCGTGCTCAGCGTAGCTGTAGTAGCAGATGGCAACGGGCTGGAGGGGAGGATGAGATGCATCAGGTCGATCTTCTAGAGGGGAGGATAATTGTGAATAGCCCTAAGAGTTATAAAAAGAACATGCGCCATGAAGTCCGCATGGCAGGATAGGGATGCTCGATGCTAAAGACGAGTATTGGGCCAAGGGGAAAAGTACAGGATTATGCGCTGGGCCCACGTAATCGAAGAGTAGCTATCTTGGGTGCTTTCGACACTTGGTCTCTGATGCACTATGTAGCAAGTCAAGTTTCACAGCGTGGTTATGTAGCAATCACTAGCATGTATATCTACGCAAAGGCCAACACAAGAGAGGGATACTACCGATCCCAGTACTTGCCTGACAAGAATGAGTCGATGACCCATTTTCTCAAGCATGGGGTGATAGGGCTTGCAGGCAAAGCGATAATCTTGTATTCTGTGCCTGCGGCTCATTACAATGAAGCAGAATGGTGTTCAAAAAAGGATCCTCCGTTTCGAACTCTGGGATTGGTCTTCGTCAGGTCAATCGTCGAATCTGGCGGATGCATTGATTGTATACCGACATCCTTAGAGGAATACTCGCAATGCCAAGGCACCACATCGGCCTGGGACTGCATCTCCAAGCCTAAATGTCCCTTCAAGACTCAAGGAGTTGCAAAGAATCAACTTGAGTATTACACTCTATCCAAAAGTAAGAACATGAAACTGATTGCCGTTGAACGACCCGAGAAAATTGGGAGTACGCTCTCACGATTCCTACGCGGTAAATGGCTTCCATCTCAAAATAGGATGTATTTGTATGAATTCAGGATTAAGCTTTCCGAAAAAAGGAAGAGAAGACTATTAGAAAGAATCAACTTCTTGACAAATAAAGAAGAGGAAGGCAGAACCAAGAGGTATGAATATGAGGATTTCTATTACAAACCGGTCGGTCAATCAATCAATCGGTGGCTTCTCAGGAATCAGCCTGTCAGGATACGCCATTGGACACGTCCAGGTGCCGGGAGGTCACATGTCATAACCAGTAAGATCAGGAGGATGCGCAAAGGCCTTATAGCCCTGCATATGAAAGGAAGCATAAGATTGTATGAAGGAAAAAAGCCGGAAGCTAACAGCCTTCTGAAGGGCATGCGACTCGAGTGCTTTGCTATAGTCTCCAAGGTTGATGGCGTGACCTACATCGTAAAAGAGCCATTCGAATATGTCCTCAATATAGAAAAGGTGAAAGCCCGCTTCACAGAAAAAGAAAACCCAAAAACGCTGGGTTGGTTTTTAGAGGTCGAAGTCTGGATCAGTAGCCTCATGTCCAGTAAAAAACTAAGCACTATGTCTACAAAAATAATCAAATATCTAGGGTTGCCCAAGACGACAAGCATTGAAACGAGAACGATGCAACAGATAGCGGTCGACAACCTGACGCCTTAGAGCGCCTGTGGAATAGCACCCGAGATGGCCGATCACCGAATAGAAGCGAAAATGCTTCTGCCCTGATCATAGACCGATTCGTGTAGCTTTACAAAAATGGAGTTACTCTAGAAAAATAGAGATATTTTACGCTTTACGAAGGCCAGAACCGCTGAATGACTATTTAAGCTTATTCCATATATTTATATGGTTGTATGCATCATATGCTCATGGATCATAATAGAAAGTTATGGATGGACTCATTTCGAGCCATGAATAATGATTCTAGAATCAACATACTGGCTTTGGTAGCTGGTGGCGAGAAGTCCTTCTCTGAACTTAAGCGGCGGATAGGGGCGACCGACGGCAATCTTGACTATCATCTGGATGTCTTATATAGCGCCGGGTTTATCCACAACACATTCCAGAGAAGCAAGAATAGCCAGGACTACTCACATTATGGACTGACTGAACGCGGAAGAAAAATCGTTAGAAAGTTTGGAATTTCTGCTAAGACAAAACGCTAGGTTCCCAATCTTGATCTAACCAGCAGTAACAATCGAGGTAGAGATAGGCGCGACGAGAACCTCAAGAACATTCGATCCACGTTCTCAGAGATCCTCAGGAGCGCGACTTCGTATCTTGCTACTGATTATCCACTGATTTTGCCTAAATATTCTCATAACCTATATATCGTAATATTACGAGGCAAAGACGTATTCTGCAAATATATAGGAAAGGGAAATCCAGGCTTTAAAGTGGAAGACAAACTACTATTTTACGAGTCGGGTGGTCAATTCAGAGTTGTGGGAGAAGCGACCATAAGGACCATAGAGTTCCTTACCCCTGAAGAGGTCATCGCCAAATATGGCGATCGACTATTCATCACAAAGGATGAACTCGATAACTACAGAAAGCTTAGATGCAGACCTCCAGACAGGAAGCTTATGGTCCTTAACTGGTTCTGAGGTTCTACAAGGTTCTTTGTACCTCCTCGTGTTGGACAGGCTACGATGGCGGGCCAAACGCTGTCCAAGGAGGAATACAAGAAGATGCTGTCAGCAGGCTAACTTGTATGGATACCATTAGGGCTTTCTTGGTTTCTGGATCCAGGTTGTTCCACTGACTTTGAGCTATGGATCCTCTTCCAGAAAGATTCGGGCATCTCGTGTGGCGACCTCATCGATCTGACCCTCGACACCCAGTCCACGGCATACGGCAGTATCCGTGACCAGCTTAAAAGCGGCCAGGTTCCGATCCACGCGAACATAATGAGGGCCAAGGTGGAGGCGGTAGGCCACTACGACACCTATTTCGGAGAGGAGTCCTTCAACTTCCTACAGGAAGCACAACCCAAGGACAGGCTGTTCGACATATCCTTAAGATACGTGAAGGACCTCCTACCAAAGGCGGCGAAGAAGGCTGGCATAAAGGGGCCTCCGGTCACCACCCATTGCCTGAGGAAGTACTTCAACACCTACACCAAAATCGGCATAAGGAACTACGGCGCCACCGAGCTCCTAGTCGAGTACTGGATGGGCCACAGCATAGGTAGGACCAAGGGCGCTTATCTGGCCCCGCCAGTCGAGGAGCAGGCCAAGCTCTACTTAACGGCCTATCCCATGCTCAGGTGCTTGGGCTAACTCCACTTCTTTTTCATCTCCTCATAACTTATCTGATAAACGGGATGCTACTCTATCATTATAGCCTCCCCGCATATCCTGCACCTGCCCGGATATCGTGCTATCACGTGCCTTGCGCGATCTGAGAAGGGCTTCGTCGGCATCTGGTATTGAGGCATAATTCCAAAGGTTATTATCATAACTGGATAAGTGAAGTAGAGTTTAGGAATTTCGGAACATCTTACTGCCTTCTTTGCGGCATTGAGTGCATAATTCTTATAAGAGCTTCCTAGCATATCCAAATCGGCGATAGATGTACAAGCGTCAGAAGCTTCTCAAAGCTAAGCGCACGATTACGCTTGACCATAAATTAAATGCCAAATTGACCGAGTATATTAAGAAGAGGGCTCCGGAAATAATCAAGACCAGTGGGCGAATACCCAGTGAATCTGAAATCATTGAGGAGTTGCTTAGGAAGGGATTAGATCAGGTGAGGAAGAAGGCAAGAACCAGAAGGTGATACTTTGGCTGATACTTCAAGCCATCCTCAACCTACTGCAGTCGACATCTTCTGCGGTCCAGGAGGATTAACCGAGGGCTTCAGGCGGGCAGGTTTCCGCGTAGCAGCGTCATTGGACTCTGATAGGTATTCGTGTATGACATACAGACACAACCACAGAAAGACAAGGCTACTTGAAAAAAACGTGTATTCAGTGACTGGTGCGGACATCTTGGACGCTGCCACTAGCGCGGGAATAGAAGATAATCAGATAGATGTTTTAATAGGTGGCCCTCCCTGTAAAGGTCTCTCGATGGCAAATTCGCGGAGCCGGCGGGTGGGAAATCCGCACAACAAGCTGATCTGGGAATTTGTCAGGCTTGTTAGCGAGATAAGGCCTAAGGCATACGTCATTGAAAATGTTAAGTCTTTGTATTTCTTTAATAGCGGGAGGTTCAAGTCTGAGATTATCTCTGCGCTGGATAAATTCGGATACAAGTCAGTTTGCTTTGTACTAAATGCTGCTGATTTCGGTGTCCCTCAGTTTAGGAGAAGGACGTTCATCGTTGGCACCCACACAGATGATAGTATTAGAGAGTTCAACCCTCCTGCCCCCACTCATGGGTCCGATTTAGATCGATATGTTACGGTTTCCGAAGCGATTAACGACCTTCCGCCAATAGCCCAAGGTGGTGGCGGCCGGAATACTATGGATTACGCTGTTCCTCCAAAGACTGAGTACCAGGGGATGCTTAGGGACGGCTGCTCTCGAGTGTATAACCATGTGACGACAAGAAGCACTCCTGCGGTTGTCGAACGCTTCCGCATGCTTCGGCAAGGCGGTAACTGGATGGACATAGCCAACTTGCTTCAACAAAATGGAGAATACCTCAAGATATCAAAAACTCACAAGAATATCTACAGAAGGATGGAATTGCATAAGCCAGCCTACACGATCGTCAATCCCAGAAAATCGATGTATGTCCACCCCAGGCAGAATCGCTTACTTTCGGTGAGGGAAGTTGCCAGGCTCCAGAGCTTCTCTGACAGATATGTCTTCAAAGGTACTCTACACTCCATGCAGCAACAGATAGCAGACACGGTCCCAGTGTTTATCGGTAAGGCTGTAGCTCGTAGGCTTAAACAATGTCTTTTCCCAAGACACATGCTGTAATGACTGGATTTACCATTTAGATACGATTCACAATACTCCTATGAAAGTTAATTATTGGGCTTTGGTATATGCCGTTTTTATATAACTTATGTTGATAATAGTTTATGCAAGTAGTAAACAATTTTAAATCAAGAATAGGGCGGTCTCAATTCGGATGATATTATACCTAACAACCTCAAGGCTACAGGAGTGGTACGCTAGCTACAAAGCAGACCTTCCTTGGAGGCGTACATCAGAGCCTTATAGAGTCCTTGTTTCAGAGCTTCTACTTAGGGGGTTGCGTGCAATCAAGTTAGCAAGACCTACGATTTTTCCTTTTCCATTTACCTTGATGTTGGGGCTTCTACATCCGAGAAATCAATAGAGAAAACCAGGACACTAGGAATGGAGCGCACACTAACCATGTTAAATCTGGCGGAGCAGATAGCTTCTAAGCTGAGGTGAGTGCATGGCACCTCACAATACAACCCCTTCAAAAAGCCGCAGGTTCGCTGAAAACCTGATTTCCTGGCACCGCACGAACAGCGCATCCTTTCCGTGGAGGGAGGCGAAGGACCCATACAAGATCTTGGTATCCGAGATGCTCCTCAGGAAGACCACCAGAAAGCAAGTCAAAGAAATATTCCCATTCTTCTTTCAAAAATACTCCAGCTTTTCAGCTCTGGCTGATTCCCCTCACCGTGAAATAGAAGAAATGATACGTCCCCTCGGTATGGAGCACAAAAGGGCGCAACTTCTGAAGGAGCTTGCGGACCGAATCGTATTAGAACACGGCGGAGCTGTTCCCACCACGGAAGAAGCGCTCCTCATGCTACCAGGCGTGGGGAGATATGCCGCTAACGCAGTTCTATGCTTCGTAGCAGGCAGGAATGTGCCTCTTGTAGATACGAATGCCATTAGGGTTGTCCAGCGAGTTTTCTCGTTAAAGCCGAAGAAAAAGAGGGCGAGGACTGACCCAGAAGTCTGGGAGTTTGTATCGAGACTCATCCCTAGAGGAAAGGGCAGAGAGTTTAATCTCGCTATTTTGGATTTTGCTTCCGCAGTGTGCACAGCACGGAACCCAAAGTGCAGTAGCTGTCCCAACAATGAGATATGCGACTATTGTGATGGGTGAGGTAAGATTGAAGATAAGCGATATTCGTGAGAGGATGGATGGAATAACAATGGATGGCACAATAACACCTAACAAAAAATCTGAGCCTAAAATAATGGAAATATGCTTGAAGAGCTCAAACTGAAAGGCGTAGATGAAAAGCGCATCAAAGTGCTAGGTAAATGTGTTGCCCTATAGGATACTGAAATAAAGGGCCAAGAATCAATCAGGAGAAGCTGTCTTACCACGCTCAATCTTGGTTTCTTGCCAGATCTTATCATACATTTCAAATAGCTCATCCTTAGGCAGAACTTCTGTGTCCAAATTCTGAATGCGTTTATTCAAATTCTGCGCGAATAGACGGAACATCCTCCTGTTAATAAGCTCGCCTTGTCTTACTAAGGTCTTGAGCCATTCGTCCACTCGTTGCTCCTCCCGCACTGTACGCGAATCCAGGAAATAAACCCATTCCGACCAGTTTAGACGCATAGCAAATTCGATTGGAAACTGGGAGAGTCTATAACAATATTCGAAATGGTTTCTTGCCCGGCCGCGCCTTGCTCGTTTAATTCGTTCGCTTGCATGAATATTTGCGATTGCCTCCCAGAGCCAACGCCGCTCACGGAGGCCAGTTATGCCTTGTTCTTCGCAAATAGCTCTTAGCCTCTGTCCTAATGCATACCACAGCAACACTTTCCCCCCTCTTTTCTGCTTGCCAGAACGTGGAATCCTTTCGTCAAGTAGTTTTGTTTTAATGAGCTCTTTCTCGATTTCGGGAATCCGCTTACATAGATAGGCGTCAAGCGCCTTTGCTTTTGCCTCGAGTTGGGGAGTTGGAGGAAAAGGATCTGAACGCTGAGTTTTAATATTGCCACCAGGGTTCTTTTCTGTAATAATGGCAAAGCCCATAGATTAACCCTTGTAATATTTAGCAAGTATTTTGTCTGTTACAAGATAGGCTACCTGCACTATAGCCTCTGGATCGTCAAACTCTTCTGCATGTAACCCAGTCAGTTTTCTGATCGATTCATACTGGTTCTTCCGAAGAAGGACATATACAGTCTGGCGTGCCATCTCTTCGAAAGCATAATTCTCTCGCTGGGGTTCGTCCGCGCTTTGTAGCGCTTTGTAGGCTGGATGGGTCACATTAATGTTGAACCGCCAGAGGCGAGAGCTCTCCAACGGTTGCGCCTCTGACCGAGGCTTTTCCGGGCCGCCTTCGAAAGTAGAATGTTCATCAAAGAAGCCGTATGAAGGATCCATGTTAAGGTAGAAGGCCACGTTGTGCTCCGCAAGCCGAGTTCCCTTTTCCCAGTCTTTTGTTGCCTCAAGAGCTGCAGCATGGCAGCGCAATAGAATCTTTCCTCGGCGGACTTCGTCATATTTCTCTTGGGTCACAGTTATCTGTGGAACGTTGAACAGTTTTGATACGAAAGGACCTAGCTCCATATCCTGTTCGGCAATGTTATCGATGGGCTCTCTTTCGGCCGCCCATAGAGTTCTCACTTTCAACTTCATCCACATCCTTTGTGCTGTTTTGTTTTCCATCTCATATACCAGATTGCGTATTGCTTGGCCATAGTCTACACGCCGCGAGTTTCGACGCGGCCACTCGGCTGACTGAAGAGTAATAGCTGCGAGTTCTGGGGGTGGAGGTTGCTCTGGCACGTCTACATAAAAGAAGAAGGTTTTCTTTCTGAAAACCTTATCTTTCTCGTCCAAAAGATGCGCTGTACAGCTAAATTTTTTACCTCTTGGATACGCATTTCTTCGGATATAAATTTTAAGCTTGGAGGTTTCGACCTGACCTTTGGGTTGGATATTGAGCTTCGTCCGTCGAAGTATAGTTTCTATTCGACCTGTATCACGTTCGAAAGTATAGACATCAATATAGGCAGTTTGAGCCCTATCTGTAGAGTTTTTTATTATATACGAGAAACCAGCTATTTCCACTCCCACAGAAAGATAATTCGTACCGCCTGGAAAGTCAAGTCCTTTTACGAAAAGGAATACTCTCTGTTCCTTTTCTATCCCAGTGCCAGAACTGGGAACGCCCATGCTACTAAGGATGCTATTCAGATCCGCGCTGGCTTCCTCCAGAATCCTCTTAGTCTTTTCTTCCGGATCTCCCGCTTTTCGGTAGCCAAGCTCTTGCATGAACAGATCGAGATGGTCTTGGACAGTTTTCTTTAGGTTGCGATAAACGGGTTTATTGCGGTATGCGAATCCGTAATGAGTTGTGTCCTCTGTTTCCGCTAATAGGTCCTCAAAGTCAGGATTCAGATGGATATAGCCGAAGAACCTATCGCTTATCTCATCGGGTATGCCGCTGAGCGGAAGAATGCCAATCTTCATGCCGCGTCGGTGGGCGCTCACGTCGCGTAGCTCTTCGCGTAGGATGTGCCCACTTGGAGGGAGAAGGAAGTGGAGATGCTTAATAAGAAAATTTTGCTCCCCGATTTGAACCCGCTCGTTAGCCCTGTAGTAGACACGCCAGCCGTTGTCATCTTTCTTGGCCAACAAACCGAACTCTTTCGGAACCTGAGCCTGGAAAGTAGCACTGTCTTCAGTGGTCACTGTGATTTTCGCGTCGTATTTTTGGATTATCTCCCACCAAGTCTCTTCGATAGCTTTTAGAAAGGTACCGTCGCGTATCGCATTGACGATTTCTGGGATTGGTTCAACAATTGTTATACGCGTACCAGGCCGATCTAGGGGTTGCAATGCTCCGGACATCCATTCATTGAGCTTCTGGTAGGCAGCATTGCCTTCTAAAATCTGAGGTAGTTGATTGCAACGACGGCCCTTTATCTGCCGTTTGCCCAGCCGATATTGGCGGTCCACCGTCAGGCTGTCATAATAAATTAGGCGTTCTTGAGAGGCAGCGTTGAATATTAGCTTGCCGCGTCCAAAGAGCCCAGGACCTTGGCCTCCGCCAGAGTCAAACATGCACTCAAACCGGGCTAGTCTTTCGTTTGGCGGAAATGTGTCGGGTAGCTGACTGCGTGTTTGGTTATAGTCAAAGACCTTACCGATTAAGCCAGTCGTGCCTGCGTCAGTCATTGTCAGCATTAATCTACCGTCTGGACCTTTGATAAGTCTAAAACTGAAGGAACAGCCCCTATCCTTGACGCGGGCTCCCCAGCCATTCTGGATTGCGTCTTTTTGGACCCCGTGAGCAATACCTAATGCGGGCGGTGTCTCGTAATCGCGTCTGATCTGTTCAAGGAAGCTAGACCAATTAATCTGAGGCTGGCTTAGTTGCTCTTCTTGGTCAGCCTCTGCTTGACCTAAGTTGGTATCAGGTCCGGGATCCAGTTCAGGTTCCCCCAATCTCCAGGAATTTGCCAACATTCTTTTTGATTCAAGTATCCTGCCTCCTTAAGAATTTTACTGACTTCCACTTCTATGTCCTCATGTGATAACTTAAGAAACAGCTTTTTGTTCTTGGAATCCAAATTCTGCATCAACTATTCATTTCCTCCTTTTTCAGTCTTGGATATTATATCCACTATTGCTCTGTTATTACCTCGCAGTCTCTGGCAGATACTCTCAAGCAATTCATGCACTTTACCTTTTGTATCTTCAATGACATCAGAGATTTTCTTGCAGTCATCTAGACATTTCAAGTTGTCGTTTATATAGAACAGGATATTCTTTTTAGATGCTATGGAGTCTAGGTCAAGAGTCGTCTTCTGCATCTGTTTTATAGTAATATGAATCTCGTAGAACATAGTAACAGTTTGAACCACCATATCCGGTGTAGTGATGACCACTATACCAACATCAGCGTCTATGGCAAAACCCTTGCCCCTTGCATTACGTGGTAGAGTATCGGACACTATTATGGCAAGTGGTGTCTGGTATCTTTTCATATCTTGTTTTATCTGATCAAGGTTGTCATTGCTCCATTTCCTCCGTGATTTGATCTCAATAAGGGATTTGCCTATCTCAACTCCGTTCTGCTTGAAATGTGTTACAGCATCTGTAGCGTCCGGTCCACCAATTGGCTCTATTGATACGCCTGTCACTCCGAAAAATGCATCCTGTAGGCTCTTAAGCGTGATGAGCTCTCCCTCCTCCGCTTTGATAGCAGGAATCTGGATGGAGGTTATATATGTCTGTATAGATTGAGCTGTTTCGCGGAGTCGAGTCTCAATTTCTGGTAGTGTTTTGCCCTGTTCAATTAGTTGCCTGATTTGAGTCAGCATGGCTTCGTTCTGCTGCTGGGTGATTTCCTTTATTAGCTCCCTGAGCTGTTTGCCAGAATCCTCACTATTTATCTTAAATTCATCAAACTTTTCTTGAATGCGCCTGTCTATCTCTGATCCCAGACCAGACAGATTCTGACCAATCTCTTTAACAGCCAGATGAACTACTTCGCTAAGAGGTGCTCCTTGCAGTATCTGTCGATCTATGGCTCTAAAGAATGCAAGTGTGCTGCCTAGCCTATTCTGAAATCGAAGCTCTTCAAACCATTGCAGCGTTGGCTCATCAAAGCAGCTGTTGTCAAAACTTATGATTCTTACTGGAAGGCCGCACTTTGAACACACCAGCTCCCAGCTCTGACTGCACTGACAGAAGCTTGTATTAACTGTAGTCAACATATATATCACTCTCAAGTCTTGAGGAAATCGTAACCTCTTTTAGTAAGGGCATAGGATACCTTCACTCCCTCTTTATCGCGGCGGATCAGTCCAAGCTCAATCAATCTACTGATGAGGCCAGATCGCATTGAGGAAGCCTCGCTACCTTTCCACTCAGGTTTGAATTTCTTGAACTCCTCATCCAATTTATCAGGGGTAGCGATGCCACTTGTGATCTTCTGAAGAACAAAACGGTTTACCTCCGCTTCTTGCGGAAGAATATTTTTCACGTGATCCAGCAGGAAATTCACTTCAGCGTCATAGAATGGAGACGAGAAGTCATTGCGGTCCAATATTGGGTTTTCAAGCGAAGCAAATTTAAGTCCGTACTCAGTAAGTCCTGCAACAACAGTGCCGTTATCTTTCTTTATATTTATGAATCGAAGTGTAGGACCTGCACCTTCCAATTTATCCTTTGAAAGGTATCCGACGAACTGCATCTTGAACCGGAGTTTGGCCTTGTCCTCGTTCCCTACTGGAAGACCTGCTGCCAGGATACCTCCTCTCTTTCTCCCCAACTCACGGTCTTTTTTGGCAATCACCTTGCCATACTGTCTCGCGGTGTCAGCTGCGCTTTCATGTAGAACTCCTAGAGGAACTGTATTGGAGCCTTTTTCCTTTAAGAGATTGGCAAGGACTCTGGTAGCAAGTTTAACTGGAAAGTATCGGTTCCATTGCCCCCACATCACGTCAGGGGCATGTTCAGGGGTCTCTACAGTCGGTACTTCAAGGTTGAGAGACGTTAGCTGGAGAACCCGATTTCCGTTAGGGGGATTCGAGACTGGTTCTATGGGGTTCTGAAGCCCATCGGCAATGTCAAGCGGCTTCTCTTGTTCAAGATATATCTGATTTTGACATGCCGTGAGAATGAAGTCCTGCACGGATCTATATCTATCTTCTTTGATTAACTGTTGAATAGTATCTATATACATCGAAGGTATATCGGTAACATATCGCATCTAATCCATCTACTCCTAATACTAGGTATATAGTAAATATAAAGTATTATATAAGCATTTCCTCTGCATTGGCTCTATTTCATAATTATATTTGCCTATTTTCCTAGTTCTCTTTGGTGATAATGTTGGATGGAAGGGTGGTGGTTCCCCTCAGCCTCCTCTCGACTTCAACCTACTTGAGATGGAGGGACCTGAGCGGAAACATCGAAAGCGCAAAAAGGGCGGCCCTGAAGCTCCATTGCCTGATCCAGCTCCCCTTCCTCAACAGCCCTGTAGAGGAGGTGGACCGTCTGTCATTTAATTCTGAGCAAATCCTGACAAAAGAGGCTATCTCAAGATGAGCTTCGGATACTGAGCAAAGTACTTTGTCTTCGATGTATATGTTGACACAAATTCTTAAGGTATGCCAAGGCTGACCTAGCCATCCCTAGCATTTTACTTAATTCAATCTCGTAATCAGACAAATAGCTGATTGAGTGCTTGAGAGCTTTCTGGTGCAGACTATCTAGCATGATCTCCAAGGCCATTACCTCGTCAAATACACCGGACCTGTGCCCTGACTACATTTTTATATCATGCGGAAGCTTTGAAGAACGATGCATAAGGAGTAGTGCTATTATTTTTGATAAAAGAACTAAAATCAGGGACTCAATAATATTTAATTATAAGGAGACAGATCCAAAAAACAAAAAAGAAGAAAATATGAAAGAAATGATAAAAAACTTAGAACAAGTCTCTGACAGCGTTCATGTTTTTGATACAGGAAGTGTTTCACTACCTACGGAGGGAATTAAGAGATTCTTAAGATTTCTCAGGGAGAATCATCTTGACCTGTCAAGTCGAAGGGTGACTACTGACATAACCGTGTTCACTAAACCATATTTCTTTCTCATGGAAAGTCTACGAAGAGGCCATAGCGCCGGCATGGAAGGCCCACGAAGAGGCCGTAGCGGCAGCAGATAAGGCCTACGACGAAGCGCTGGGCGTAGCGGCAGCAGATAAGGCCTACGACGAAGTGATGGGGGCGAGCTGTGAATGACAGCAAATGACGAAATACCAGATAGCGTTTGGAAGGAATGGCTGCGGGACCAACTGGCTTGGGATATAGAATACTACAAACACATACTATCATGCAAGAAGTGCTTTTTATCGCTATGGAACATACGAAAACATGTAATCAAGGCCACAATGAAAAAGGAGGCGCGCTGAGGCATGGTAAATCAATGGTATAGAATATGCTGCCTATGCAACGGGATGGTCACTAAAGGTAATTGTGTTGTGGTAGGAAAGTGTAAGAGCGACGGAACGCAGTTCTATAAACATAAGTCCTGTCCGCCAAAAAAAGGAGGTGAAAATATAATGGAACCTAAAAAATCATTTTTGACTCTTGATTTGGATGGGATGTCATTCATAGAAATAACCGTTGGACTGCCAAGAAAATATGTCCCTGCTGATGGCTATATTATACCGACAGATGACTATGATTGTATCTTAAGTCTAACGGGTAAATTCCATGATTGTAACTTAAACCCTCTCAAATCATCGGATGAAATATTCGTTAAAATTACTCCAAAGCGAAGTGATTGAATGAGGACTAAATCGATCGAGCCCTGTTCAAGGTGCGGCACGCCCACCAACTACTACGATGGCAACGCCGGTAGGATGTGCCCGAGTTGCGAATGGCAATTCATCTATAACTTCAAGATAGGATTATTCGCCGCACGACGTGGAATAACGCTTTCAGAAGAGATAGAGGATATCAGGTATGAGGACGATGGATCCTGCGTACTGGGAAAGAGCAGGGAGGAGTGGCTCAAGAGGGCACCCAACATAAGGACCGGCATAGAGTATGACGAACACGGAGTATGGTGGGGGGAGGAGTTCAAGGCATGAGGAAGATATTCGGGAAGGTAATAATGGACGAAGACGAATATGACCTCCTGATGGGCAAGATGAAGGACCTGCAGGATACCGTCGCCAAGCTGATACAGTCTAGGAATAACAAGTCCTACGATCGCACGATCACCATCCTAAGGGATGACCTGGGGAAGAGTCAGGAGAGGATAGATGAGCTGAAGTCGGAGCTGTCCAAGTGCGAGGAGGAGTTGGAGGGGTACAGGGAGGAGGCGCTCAGGCAGATAAGGGAGAAGAAGGCGCTTTACGAGAGGGTGAGGAAGACATGAGCTTCATCTACCACGGAAAGGATAGGCACCAGTGCTACTATCGGCCCTCCTGTCTTGTCTGCTTCGTCTGCGCCTTCTTCACCATCTTGAGGATGTCCTACAGGCTTAGGAAGGAGGGCCGGCGATGAGCGAAGGCGAAGAAGAAGAGGACTGGGAAGAGGAAGAAGAGGAAGTAGAAGTCGAACCGGAGGAGCACGCCATCCCCTGCTTCGGTTGCGCGCATAAGTACGGCAGCCCAGATTGCGCCGAGTGCCCTTCGTACGATGGCTCGGCCTCCGATTTCGAGGATGAGGAAGGTGAGGTTGAGGAAGAATGAGCCTTTCAGATATCAGAAGGGTTTCGACGCTGAACTGCCCAGAATGCGGTAAGGAGACATCTGCATGGTTCTCTCTATTGGTCCCCGGAGGATGGGGGCCAGAGCACTATGTCTGCCACAATCCATACTGCACCGTGGACCAGTTCACCTCAGACGGCAAGGTCATTGCGAGAAAGGAGGCGCGTACCGTCCCGACGAGGAGGAGGATTGCGATGGAGAAGCTGAGAATATTCTGGAAATCGATAGTATGGCTGAAGTGGGCCTCGGTCGCAGTCGGCTTGTGGAATGTCCTGGACGGGATAGGGAGCATCATCTTCTACTACTACCAGAGCCCTTTCGAGCACCTGGTCAGACTGTTGAGGGCGCTTTCGGGCATCCTCCTACTGAGGATCGCGCTTTGCTGGAGGAAGTGCGTCTGCGAAGAGGAGGATGAGGATGACTGAAATCTTCAAGGACGGAGGGCTGAGCCCCCTGGCCTACACCTTCTACAACGATACCAAGGGGAGGGAGTTCACCAGCGACGACTTCAGGGAGTTAGGCTACGACGCCTGCATGAGGAGGCCGGACAAGGCGATAGGGAACTTCTTCGGGCAGCTCGTGAGGCACGGACTGGCCATGCAGGTCGGCTGGGTGAGGAGCAGGATCCCCAGCAACCACATCAGGAAGATAAGGACCTACGCCTGGACGTCGAAGGCCGAGGAGGTCCTTAGATGACCCGCTTGGGAAGGAGGGCCCACCTCTCGGGGAAGGAGAAGAGGCCCAAGTGCGAGAAGGAAAACTACTGCTCCGAGAGGGACTGGGAGGGCCGTTGCCTCGACCCACGTAGGGGCTGCGAGTGGAACGAGTACGAGAGGTTGCTTGCGAGGGCCAGGGCCAAGGGGTCACGCACGTGACCCCCCTTTCCTCGTGCCTGCCGGGGCGCAAAGGCTTTTAATCCGGAGCGGACTCATTAACCAAGGGCTGAGGCTGCGCGACTTCCTTCGGCTGGTCTCCGCCCTCGTCTCGAGGCAGGCCCCAAGGCGCAAGTTCTACGGTAGGGGCCTGTTCTCCCCCTTTTACCTAACTTGATCAGCCGTGTGAGGGTGCGGGCACTCATTACGTAGGTCCTTCTCATGCCTTCTGCATCATCTCCAGCAGCGCCTTCTCATCCTCCCGCTCCTTCTCAGCTATCCTCTTCCAACCTTCCACCTGCCCCTCGAACTCACGGACCCTCTTCACCATCGTCCCCCCTTCTATATTAGGTTCTTGTATTTTCATCTATCTTCCCTCTCTTTAGCCTCACTCTTTCTCCCTTTCAGTGAACGGCGGGCTTCTATGGCGGTTGCGAATGGCAAGCTGAAGAACATCACCACATGGGCGATGCATGTCAGGGCGATATGGAAAGTGGATATAGGCCCATAACGACAGAAGTATCTCATGGTATTAAAAATGATGGGTTTGAAAGGGAGAGGCATGTGTTCACAAGAAGTAATTAGTTGAAGTATTGTGGATGAGCAAATCCCCGCTATGGTCAAGACCAAGCCCCAGTAGCTGGGTCTGATTCTCCTTAAGCGCATAGTTGCCTAGCTCCCCAAACTACATGTTACTCTAAAGCTTATTTTAACATAATACCTTGGACCAGCAGGAGAATACATGTTAATGCAATCTATGAACCACGCGTCAACGTCGAGTACCCACTTATTCTTATCCTCCAGCACGAAGTCAGCGTAACCTTGGTTGTATAGCACCAGAGGTGGCTCATGAGGGTATTCCTTGTTACCTTCTGGCATCAAATCTCTTACCATCATGTGAAACACCTGATATGGGCCGATGAAGATCAGGTAGAGAAACGGTTTGTAATGCTCTCCCATTTTCGCCTGCAGTATCGACTCCTCGCGAATGCCGATTAAGAGAATTACGTTGTAGGCTTGCGACGGCAATCTTGGGGATATGTCCACAAGGTTCTCATCCTTCCAGCGCGCATCCTCAAACCTTATGGAGACAGACCTGGAACTCCTAGACATGTCTATTTGATAGTAGTCTGCATTAATGTTGGACTGACCAACATAACTTTTAATGATGATATCATCCACTCCATCTTCGTAAGGTCCTCTTTGGTCGCTATATAGTATCGCATTGTCAGCAAATACCGCTTGGTTTCTCTTATGCGGATATAACAGCACGGTAATGCCTACGGTAACAGCTAACAATGCAATGGCAATGATCAAGAGCATGGCTTTCTTCGAGATTCTACCTTGTGCTCGCGCTCCCATTCCTTCCCTTCCTCCAAAGCCTGTATCTTCTCGTGAGCCCTAGCCAATAAGCGTAACTAATTGTGAAGCATCTGGGACATACATCTTCTCAATTTTATATCAGGATAAAAGGTTACAAATGGGACGACTTATAGTCTGTTAGTGAATCCAGGCCTTTTCTGAGTCTCCCTAGTTTACCTCTCTCGCCCTACTCCACCTTGACTAGCCTCATCTCCTTGGTGCCGGGGACCATCGCGTCTTCGAGGTCGAGAGAGTGGAGTGGATCACAGAGGGCTATGACAAGGAAGGCACACTACAGACAAGGCTCTTGGTCAAGCTAAAGGTGGTCGAATGAGGGTAGGGGCTTGAGGGGCTTCATCATATATCGTATATTTCTCACAATAAAATATAATATATATAAGCCATTTTTTAAAATTTATTGTGATAATAACTAGAGCATGTCTAAAATCATATATGCGCTTAATACCAATTAAGCGAAATATCATATATAAGACATTATAATGTATATATATTACTGTGCGAAAATTATATAAATTTACTGTGCGAATTATTTATATGGCAATTTGAACATTGCCATGGGTAGTAACTCAACCATAAAGGGTTAAGGTCGTGGACTTTGACAAAATCGACGCATGTGTTGCCTGCCTAATATCTACATGTGATGTATGCTCTTGAAGCGTTCGAGCGGTTCACGAGGAGCTTAAGCCAAAAGCTCTAATCTCCACAAATACCCTAAAGCGTTAGGCTTTTGGGCAATTGGCTTATGGCACAAATAAGACGGAGAAAACTAATCTCTTAACCGAAACCGAGTATGCTTGAGATATAGCACACAATGAGGATAAGGAAAGAGAAATCGTAGTATTCTCCGCTTATGGAGTCCGAGTAGCCATCAGCGATCCTTGAGCTAAGGCTAGGGAAAGCTGACGCACGTCCCAAAGTGCATTAGGGAATAGAACCCAGATTCTCGAATCCCGAATCAGCAGTAGGCGGCAAGAGAGGGAGGAGCGCAAGCCCTAGAGGATACGCCGACCTTGCCCTATGGCTAGAATAATAGACTCTAAACCGAACCCCCACTACTCGCCCTCGAAAGGGGGCAGAGAGCTACCCTAGAGCGAGTCAGTCGCATCTAGGTTAAGGAAGTATAAGCGGGGCGGACTATGAAGTAGGCGGAGTCATTGATTCGGGTGCAACTATCATTGACACAAGTTAAAGTGATAGCTGAGATACCTAAGACGGCATCAGGGCAGATAGCGATAGAGAAGAGAAAGGACGGGGAGTACAAGAGAAAGCCCTTCCCCGTCTTCTACAACGTGTTCGTAGACGGTCAGCTAATGGCACGGATAAGCAGGCACTACGGCCTCATTGATGGGAAGCTACTCATCAAGGGGGCAATAGAGAGCGCAGAGAAAGACCTCCTAGCTAGGTATGCATCTCAGGAAGTTATGAAGAGGGCAATCGCCGAGCTGGACGCCTCTCAGTTCAAGAGAGAAGCGACCTTAGAAATCTAGGTATCTCACAATCCTCTTTTTCGGGTGTAACGCATGAAAGCATACATAAGCGTCGCCCCTCAAATCCTCGCCCTCACAAAGGCAGGGCTCCCTAGGAAGAAGCCCTTCCGAGTGAACGGCGAGCTGAGCATAGCGGAGCTACAAGCGGAGCTCAAGAAGAAGAGCGACAAAAAGACCGTGGTAGAGGTCAAAGTGACCGTGCCTGAGATGTACGACCACTTCTACGAAATAGCAACAGCGCTCAAGGAGCTCTCCAATGCTCCGAAGGAACTTGAGGGCGTGGCGTTGGAACAGACGATAGAAGTCTAGTCATACCTCAGCACCTTTTTTTCGGGTGGCTCGGCGCATAGGCAGGGGATAGGCCCCTGGTGGGAGAACGAAAGCCCTCTATGGCAGGCCCAGATAGCTCCCCATTGGGGGGTTTAAACCGAAATCCGTGTGGCCGTCGTAAGACAAATCATGGTGCCCCTGTCTCGCCATAGGGCCACCTTCGGGTGATCGAAGTGGTGACTGAGAAGGATGTAGCGGACTTCCTTTTCATGGCTGGCCCTAAGACGATTACTGAGGTCTGCGACCATTTCAGGATAAGCAAGGGCGATGCTGGAAGGCTGCTCTGCAAGGCGTTACATAAGGGTTGGGTCAGCAAGGAGAAGGTTGAGCTGCTGGGAAACGTGTGGAGGTGCCGAATCAGCCTGCCGCCCTCCACTTGTCACTAGGTTTTTTCGGGTGCAACGAATGAGAGAACCATGGAGTCCACCAAGGACGAGGATCGTCAGCGAGCCTTCAGGAGAGCAAGTGGTATTCGTCGAGTCTCCTGAAGTAACTAGGATGCTTGAGCGGATGCGCCGAAGGGCCAAGCAAAGAGACTCGCACAAAGTGAGCCTCCCCACTCCTTTTTTCGGGTGCAACGATGAAGCTGAGTCTCAGGTTGTGGCTCTACAATGTCCCCTCTCGGAACAGGGTGTGGCGTGGAATGGGCCATAGCTGGTTCATTGTCTGCACGGGCCATGCGGTCTTACTGACGGGGATCGTGGCCAGCAAAATAAGGTTCATGCCCTGGTTGAGGTGGCTCTACGCATAACCTTTTTCGGGTGCAACGATGAAAGCCAAGAGAGTCGCCCTGACGTTGGAGACCGGCATGGAAGTCCGCCTCTTCAACGTCGAGGTCTACAGGGCCCGCCCCACGGCGAGGGAAATCTTCGCCGTGAACCACTGCGCCGCGCTCAAGGCACAGTGGGACGGAGGGATCCCCTTCGCAGAGCTCTTACTGAAAGGGCTCGGTACGTGGATTCCGCTGGGCCTGGTGGACCCGAAGGGCATGAAGTTCCTGGAGTACTTAGCCAACCACTAGGTATTCCCCCACCCCTTTTTTATCGGGTGAAAGCATGGCGATAAGCCTGTGGACGGTTCACTACAAGAGCTTCTATGGCGTCTCTGATGAAGAGTGCGACTTCGTAGAGGAACATTTCGACGAAAACGACGAGGGATTCCACTACATCAGCGAGGAAAACTTCGAGGATGTTTTGAAGGATTTGACGGCAGAGGAGAAGGAGAAGTTCAAGAACCTGCTCGATGCGATAAAAGCTAAGCTGAAGGAAGAGGACGGCTCGATGGACATAGCTATAGCTTAGCCCCTTTTCGGGTAGTCCTTGCCCCTGTGGCCCAGGCGTCTGTCCTGTGCGGGGGCGTCCTAGCTAGCGAAGGATATGAGGACTACTTTCTGTTCGGGTGAAAACATTGGGAGACATTCACTGTAGTAAGTGCGGCGAACCATGGGACGCATGGGGAGTCTACAATGGGGACATGACGCCAGAGGAGAAGGATAGGTTCCTGAGGGGCGAGGGCTGCCCCTGCTGCAAGTTCGGCGAGAAGGAGAGAAAGTGGGCGATCCTCTGGAAGGTAGTGGAGTGCTTCCAGTACGCCGTATGCCAGGCGGGGTCCGTAACCGAAAGGAGGGTCATAGCGGAGGAGTTCGTGGCGGCCCTGAACAGGAGGGGCATAATCACCAACGATGAAGCCACCGCCCTTGAGAGGAAGATGCTGGACGAAATAACCAACGCCATCTACGTCCCCATCGAGAGGTAGACCTTCTTCGGGTGAAAAAGATGCCTTTCACAGCTAAGTTCAGGATGAAGAAAGAGACAAAGGGAACCTACTGCTACGAAGAGCAGACGGAGAACGGGCAGCTCCCGAGGATAGGCTCACTCTACGTAAGGAAGTGGGCGCTCGGCAACCCCGTTCCGCAGAGCCTGACCGTGAACGTAGCATAGCACCCCCTCTTCGGGTGATAGCATGGAGATTTACGTCATAGTAGTAGTCCAAGGCGGAGTAGTGCAGGCGGCGATAGGATTCCTCACGGACAAGGCCGCGATCGAGTACGAGAAATTCCTGTGCAAGGACTGGGACATTCCGTTCGACACGGAGAAGAGGAGAGAGCAGGCCTCTGACAAGGACCCCGATATCCTTCATTACCGCATGACATTCGTCGATGGCGCTCCGAGGGCTGAAGGCGAGGAGTGCTAGTCTTCTTCGGGTGAAAGATTGATACGAGCAAGTATAGACGCGACAGTATTCTACACAGTGCTCAAGATGGTGTCAAAGGTACTGGACGAGGTGACGGTGCGGTTCACGGAGGAGGGGATGAGGATCAGGCAGCTCGACATGAGCGAGGTGGCCATGGTCGACGCCTTCATCCCGCGGTACTGGTTCCAGAAGTACGAGGTCGTCCCTAGGACTGACGACAAGGGCAACACGGTAGGCAATGTGATAGCATTAAGGATAAGCGACGCGAAGATCTTGGCCAAGAAGCCCAAGAAGGACACAATGCTTTCGCTGGAACAAGACATGACGACAGGCGAGGGAAAGGTCAAGTTGGGCCTCTCAGGCCTGATGACGATGACGATCCCGATCTTCGAGGGAGAGGCAAAGGAGCTGCCGCTGCCCAAGGTCAACCTGACGCAGAAGCTGCTCACGAAGCCCCGCCTCCTGTTGGAGTTCGCAAAGGAGGCATGCCATCTGACCGACACGGTGCGCTTCATCTCAAAGAGCTCAGAGTTGCTCCTCCTCGTAAAGGGCGAGTACTCGGAGATGAGCAAGTCATTAATATACGAGGACGGCGACATCTCCGACTTCTCTCTCAAGGAGGATGTCAATGCGGCCTACGATGTCAATAGGTTTCTGAAGCTCGTCGAGGCATCTGCTGGATTCGATTCCGTTATGGTGGAGTTCGATCACGACCTGCCCCTGAAGCTGACATACACGTTCGAGGGCATTGGCAACATAACCTCCTGGGACCAGAAGGCCCAGGTGGTCTTCTACCAGGCCCCGAGGGTCGAGCACGGCAGCTACACGCCGCCACAAGAGGAGCCAGCAGTTGAGCCGGAGCAGCCTGCCGAGCCCGCGAAGGCGGAAGAGGTCCAAGCGGAGGTTTTGCCGGCGGCAAATCCCACGGAAGTCCCACCTCAGCCAGTGGTCGAGGCGTATGTCTGCGAGAACTGCGGCACCGATATACTGGACGGCAGAGGGAAGAGGTTAGAGGACGGGGATACCTGGCTTTGCGAGACCTGCGCGAAGGAAGCAGAGGAACAGGAGGAGCCAGTCGTCGCAGAAATATCTCAAGTGCCTGAACCTAAGGAAATCTGTTCAACATGCGGAAGCGACCTGGGCGAGAAGTATTTCAAGTCAGAAGATGGAAAGCTGCTCTGCGAAAACTGTGGTAAGCCTGTTGAGGTCGCCGTCGTGGATCCACTGGCAGCGTTCAGGAATCGATGGAGCAAGAAGTAACTCCCTTTTCGGGTGATGCGAAAATGTCGTTCAGGACGGTCCCCATTTCAGAGATCAAATCATGCCCCGCCCTAAGACTTGACGCTGGGCACTACATCCCCGTTCACAAGACTTGGGAGTGCAAGCACGGTTCCAAGTTTAGGAAGAGGGGAAACGTTGTCAAGGCCTGGCTTGATGGCAAGATAACCACAGAGGAACTGATGCTAGCCATAAAGTATCGCTAGTCCTTTTCGGGTGAAAGATAATGCCTGATATGTTTGTGCTAGTAGCCGTCTACGACAACAGCGACATAATGACAGACTATTTCCAGCGCGATGCGCCGATAGGGGAGTGGTTCGTACACCCCCTTGCAGGTAAGATCGTGAATGAAGTAAAGCTGAGGAGGATCTTGTTGAGCCTGCCTGAGTGGCTCCAGCATTACACCTGGTCCTACCAGAAAGGAGAGAAATACAGCATGAGCGACCATCCCTACGGACAGCTGCGCGTGGCAACCGACCTTCGCTTCCCCTGCTCGGCTGGAGGGACCAGCCCAGTTTTGCTCATCCTGGGCGTGACATGGCAGGACAACTTCAAGATGAACTACAGCCTGACCGACCCGATCCCCGAGTCCTTCGATGTCATGCGCCTCTTCATAGAGGGGAAGATCAGGGAGAGGGAGGAGAGGGCGCAGAAGTACAAGGAAGCGCAGGAGCGAGCGAAAGTAGTACCCGCAGACAAGACCCCCGTGGAACTCAGAGCCATCTTCGACGGGCTGAACGAGAGCGAGAAGGTAGGTGTCGCATTCGGCATGTTTCCGGTCAGACTTCAGGCCCTTACGCGCAACGATATCGTGGGGCTGATGAAGCTGCGGGAAGAAGTCGGACCGAGGATGACCTTCGACGGAGCCTAAACCCATCTTCGGGTGAAAGAATGAACGCACAAGAGATGAAGGATGTATGGGCCTTCGACTTGAACTTGAATGTCGGCGATACAGTGGAAGCGAGGTTCACGAATTGCTACGATTACTACGCCTTCAAGGCCGTGGTGACGAAGGTGAACGATAAGACGGTCAGGGTAAGGAGCTTGGAGCCAGGGAAGCCATACGAGAAAGACGACCCCAACAGGGAGTTCATAATCTATCGCTTCCTCAATGGGAAGTGGAGCGTCAATAACGGCATATTTCCATGGGTCGAGGTCATCAAAACACAAGCGACATCCAAAGAAGCAGGCGAGAAGTGGCCGGATCTATTGGGGATTTACTAGCACAATTCTTCGGGTTGAAAGATGCAGAAGCAAATCAAGCATAACGTGGTCGGAGCTCCCTTCAGGATAGGGAAGCTGGTCAGGGTCGTGAAGGCAACCGACGAGACATTTGAGGAAGAGTTCATGGGGAAAGTGGGAATTGTAATCTACTACGACTATAAGCACTGCGGGCAGACCTACCCCAATGACCCGATGATCGGCGTGAGGTTCAGCGAAAGGAAGAGCTCGGTCTTTTGGAGGGAGGAATTGGCAGCCTTTTAGCTTTTCTTCGGGTAGATATGGCCAAGATAATAACGGCTAAGGCATGGAAGGAGCTGCTGGAGAAAGAGGGCTTCGATAAGCTGCTCAAGAGCCTGGAGGTCGGCATAAGGGTCTTCAGGTCCGACTTCTTGGAAGACAGCCCCTTCGCGGAGTTGGACGACATGGACAAGCTGGACATCCAAGAGTTCGTGCTGGGGATGGCCAAGGACCTTGTAAATGCAGCCGTGGAGATAAACCAGTGCATGACGGAGCAGCAGGCGGAATCGAAGGCGCACCTTTAGCCTTTTTTCGGGTTGAAATGATCAAGCCTAAGGTTCACTTGGACACTTACGAGATGCAGACAAAGAGGTGGAAGCGATTGTTCGACAAGATAGCAAGGAAGGGCGAGTCGGCCAATCCGAGGACATGGAAGGCGCTCTGGGGGCAATTCATAGGGGACTTCGACGAGCTCAACCACATGATAAACGATGTCTACGGCATAGGCCCTATCAGCTACGAGGCTCTTCGGGTGTTTCTGCAAAGATGAGAAGTAGAAAACTCAGAATCACAGCAAACTTAGGCGGAATGAACATGGCAGTCGGAGATGTCAAGATAGTAAAGTTCGCCGACATCAGGCAGGCCGAGACGGACCTCGTCTGCCCCTCGTGCGCGGCCAAGCCTCGATGGACGGGAGGGTATGCCTGCGAGTGCGGGCAGACCTACAACCACTGGTCGAGGCTCAAGAGGATCCTCAAGGCGACGGGCCAGGAGATCCTCAAGGTGAAGTTCACCGAGGACAAGCAGACCATAGAGGCCCAGGCCTACGTCCTACCGAGGACGGAGTTCTCGGAGAAGTACAGCGATGCCACGCTCGAGGAGAAGGGCATAGTGGCCGAGAACGCCAGCACGGCCAAGAACATACGCAACCTCTTGATAGCCTCCCAGGTTCTGGGCAAGGTGATCGTGGTGGCCTTCAAGGATACCTATGAGGAATGGATTTATGGTATCTTAACTTAATTATTATATCATAATCCCCTCAAAGGACTTGCCTCTTATGTTTGAGCGAGTCCAACAGGGTCCTCCTGAGGGAGATAATCCCGGTCAACCTCCTGGAGCTCGAGGAGACGATGAGGGCGGACGTCAGCCAGGTAACGGAGAGGGACATAGAGGCCGCGAAGAAGTTCGTGGAGATGTTGCCCCCTCCGACGGAGGACGTCTTCATAGCCCACGACTACCGTGCGATAGGCATAGAGGAACAGGCCAAGCCGAGCGAGAAGGTCGTGGAGCTGGAAGCGATACTCAGGCAGGCGGAGCAGCAGAAGCTGGCATGAGCCAGCCTTTTCGGGTGAAATTGGACGATTAATGACTTAATCGAGATAAAACGACAAGTGGAAATAGCTAGGGAAGACTTAGCTCCCTCAGATTTCATTGAAGACATGGAAGCTATGAAGGAGAATCTACTTGAAGAAGCATTAGACGCTCTCACGGCAAAATAGTAATAAGACTCAACCTAATAACCTACACTTATGAGTTGATTAATGAATGAGCAAGAAAGTTCACCCCATGCACAAAGAAATAGGAGACATTTTGGAAAGGAATTTGCCACAAGACTGTAGGTTGATAAGAGATCAGGCGTGTGGAGGAAACCAGCGCATTCCTCTATTTTATACTGAAGAGAAATCACGTGAAACAGAATATTGCAACGTCGACCTGCTAGTTCTGAAGGAAAACAAGATCAGATTAATCGTTGAAATTGAAGAGTCAGACGTTAAGCCGACGCAGATATGCGGTAAATTCCTTACATCAGCTTTAGCCCGTTACTATATTCATGAATCCGAGAACAATAAGCGAATAGGAATGGGTGAGTCTGTTACCTTTATTCAAATAGTAGATACTTCAGGACTCGTAAAAGACAAAACAAAGAAGTTCAAACAGTGGAATCTGCTAGAAAAATCAATGAATAGAATATTGCCTTTAGAGGATAGTAAGATCAGAACTTACAAACTCATCAACACAGATGATCTAAGCCATTTTGCGTCTTTTGCAGGGACAGTTTGCACTGATTAGATTTCTTCTCTGAGTGAAGAAAAATGAATGATGTCTCTGAATGTTGGAATCATATTACTGACAATTAGGATCTAGTGGAATGGAACTGGACACTTAGACAAGATCGAGAAACTCGCAAACAAAATCATTAAAGGCCCATAGCCTTTTCGGGTGAAATGTTGGAGAAGCATTGTCCGGATTGCGGTAGGCTCGTGGATTACGATGGGGTATCTAGTACGGTCATTTGTGGGAATTGTGATCAGCAGGTCAAGCTAGAATACGTCGGAAGGGCTAAGTCATTGTTAGAAAGGTGGGCTGAAGAGGCAGACCTAGCATACGATTTGGGTTTTTCGGGTGAACATGGAACAAGTAGTTTCTGAGAAATTAGTAGACCAGTACGACATCTTCCACTTCAGCATAGCCGACGACGGCGATCCCGATGCCAGGAAGAAGCGCGACGAAATGGCCAAGGAGATGAGAAAGGCTGGCTGGACGGTGGAGTGCGGGAAGGTGAGGATGGGATTCGCGGACCTCAGGATGTGCAACGTGTACACGCTGGACGCTACCAGGAGGAAGAAGGACAATGGGAGTAAACTCGATACAGGATCTTAAGAGGCACGTGGGCCACAAGATAGTCTGCGTGACCTACGGCAAGGGCGGCATAGTCTGGAACGTGGCGCTTGAGTGCGAGACGTGCAGCGAGGTCCTGCTGTCATTCGACGCGATAGAACTGAACTACATTGGCCCCTTTTCGGGTGAAATTAAATGCAAATCTTAGGCATGGAAACTGCTGTTGTTGGAAAGAAGCCGTCAGCGCTCACGATATCTTGCTTGAAGGAGATCAATGGCGTCTTTCGCAAAACGGTTGAATATCTGGAGAAGGAAAAGCCTAGCGTCGAATTTGCGGCCAACTTCTGGATGTCTTCAGATGATGGTCGCAACTACGATAATGAGATCTTCGCTAATGGATACTTCACCCTGAGCAAAATATACAACTGGCTCGCATACCACCAGCTTTTGACAGTCATCAAAACGAAAGAGCCTAACCCTCACGAAAAGGGCAAAATGCGAACGGTTTGGTTCGTCAAGCTGAATCAACTCGGCAAGGAAGCCTATAAAAACGGCGCGTTCTTAATCGTTGATGCCGCATGGGGGAAGGACATCAAGGTAGGATTAGGCAGGGACTACACGCACTACGATGAGCTGTGGAAAAGGGTAGAGTCGCAAGCGGATGGCGTGGTAGCAAAATCAAGATGGGAGCGATGGTACGGAGAGTTCAGGGACTACTGGATGGAGAAGCTGACGGCAACAAAAACGAAGGAGGCGTACGAGCTCACGGACGCTTGGGCTAGCAGTAAAATCGAAGGCTCACCCAAGCTAAAGCGTCAGAAGAAGGATGGTGCCAAGGTAAAACCGTCGCTAGATAAGGGCCAAAAATCAATGATGGGTTTCCTGGCGGCCCTCAACAAGAAATAGCACCTCTTCGGGTGTTTAGATGTTCGAGGCAAGAACGGACATTAGCATAGAAAGCCTGAAGCCGAGCATGAGAGACATTAATAGCGTCCAGGAGGCCCCGGTAGGAGAAGGCGTCGTGGCGGCGGTAAAGGCCGATGGGGAGTGCGCGTTTCGCCGGCATGAAGCCACAGCGGTTGCACCATGCTTATGGTGGGGAGCCGTATCGGAGCTGGAGAAGATGACTAGAGGAGGGCGTAGTGTAACTTGAAGTTCGTGTGCATAGGCTGCGGCTACGAGATAGTCAAGGATGACGGTAAATGGCAGAAGATAAAGGAGAAGGAAATAAAGGGGATATGTCCCGAGTGTTTTTCTCGAAATCCAAGGCTGGTCGAAAAGACGCTTGACAGGTCTGGCGTAAGAAGCAAGGACGATGACTGGAGGAGATACTGAAGATGACACGCAAGGTAAGAACGGTTGCATTTATCTCTTTATCGTTGCACCCTGTATTTGCAGGTGAGCGTGCCCCTATTTCAGCCTGCTCTGCTACGACAAGGAAGCCTTCATCCTGAACAACTGGGGAAAGATGAGGAAAGACTACCCCGCCCTCAACGAGTTCGAGGGTATCTGCAGGACCAAGGACTACACATCCCTCAAGCTGCTGGCGGAGCCCCACCTCGTCATCGACGGGAAGATGAGGAGGCTGCCCGAGTTCCTGCACGCGATCAAGTCCAAGGCCGACCTGGAGAACGTCCACCTCGGCGTCTGGGACCTGGTCGAGCTCAACGGCGTCAAGCCCAAGCAGCCCTACGCCTGGCGTTTGCAGGAGTGCTCCAACATCCTGAACGGGACCAGAAGGGTCTACGTGTTGCCGCATGTCGTCAACCCCTCGAGGGAGCAGCTCCTGGCCTTCTGGAAGGAATGGGTCGTCGAGAGGAACTACGAGGGCCTGGTAATAACCTCCAACGAGCAGAGGTTCAGGGTGAAGCCGATCAGGACTATGGACTGCGTTATAGTCGGAATAAACAAGAAGCAGAAGCTCCTCAACGGGGAGGTAACGTCGGTGAGGATAGCTATGATGTCGCCTGAAGGCGACTTCGTGGAGGTCGGCGACCTGGGCATGGCTGCCGACAGGCAGCTCAGCAAGGCGCTCTACGCGCTCACGAAGTACAAGGCCCAGGAGGAGGACAAGACAATCTACATCAAGCCGATCATAGTCTGCGAGTTAGAGTTCACGACGACCTATCCGGCACAGCAGGCCGTCCTCCGCTTCAACGGGACCAGGTATGTCAAGGTGGCCACGGTCGACTTCTTCTCTCTAAGGGAGCCGAGGTTCAAGAGGTTCAGGCAGGACAAGAAGGCGGAGCCGAAGGATGTTCCAGCGAGCCAGCTCTTCGGGTGAATGAAATTGGATGGATGGAAACCTAGCGAGAAGTGCTACAGGTGCGAGGATCTCACAGTCACCTTCGAGGACGGCATGAAGTTCGGCTGCGGAAGGCTCGAGAGGAAGCCGCTGGTGGTCCCCTACCTGCTCGTGCAGCTCTGGGACAGGAACAAGGATGCCATCAGGGCGGAGAAGCCCGAGTGCGGCAAGCCGGGCTACCCCGTGGTTAAGACCGCGACGGTCCGCAAGGGGGTCAAGACGTACACCTACAAGCAGCAGTGGTTCGGCCACTACTCGAGCGAGAGGTTCAAGTCAGGCAGGCTGCACATGGTGTTCTGCTACATACCTAAGGCCAAGAAAGAGAAGAAGGTTAAGTCAGCCTAGTTTTTTCGGGTGAATTAATGCAAATAAAACTGGGCACATCGGTCAGAGGAATCGATGTAGGCCTCGACATTCAGGAACTCGTGACAGGCAGGACATTGCTGTGCTGCATAACGCGCTACGGAAAATCATGGACGGCAAGGAGGATCGTCGAGCAGCTGCTCGGCAACGTTGGCATAGTCATACTTGACTCAGAGGGCGAGTACTACACACTCAGGGACAAGTTCCCCAAGCTATGGATAATAGGCAAGGACTGCAGGCTTGATCCGGAGGCAGCGCCTTTCGTGGCGGACCAGCTGATAGACGAGGGGGCGAGCGCCATAATAGACATGAACGGGCCCAGGGTCAGGCTCAGGGAGAGCCTGGAGTTCGTGGGCAACTTCGTCGATCAGTTCATAGAGGTCGAGAGGGAGAAGAGGAGGCCCTACCTCTTCGTCCTCGAGGAGGCCGACGAGCTGGTGCCCGAGAACGGCATGATGAGGAGCCCCTGCAGGGACCAGATGCTGAGCCTGATAAAGAAGGGCGGGAAGAGGGGAATCGGCGCCATGGTACTGACGCAGAGGCCCGCTTGGATATCCAAATACGTAGTGAGCCAGTGCGTGAACAAGATCGTGGGAAGGATAGAGTGGCAGCGGGATCTCTTCGTGCTTAGGCAGTTCGCAAGGATCCCCCCGTTTCTCGCCGACCCCGAGTCCAGCAGCTCCTACGCCCTGAAGAACTTGGAAAGGGGTTACTTCTACGTGTCAGGCAACTTCGTGGAAAGGGATGATATGGTCAAGGTAGGTCCCGTAGAGACTGAGCACATCGGAGCTACTCCTCAAGTTTTTCGGGTGAAAAAGATGAGCGAATGGAATCCGATGGAGAAGTGCTACGGTTGCCCTCAGCTGAGGGTCACGATCGGAGAAAGGGCGGTCTTCGCCTGCGGAAAGAGCTCGAAGGTTCCCCTGACGGTCCCCTTCCTTCTGACGAAGCTGTGGGAGAAGAACAAGGACGAGGGCAAGGAGGTCGACTGCCCTGGCATGCAGGAGCCGAGGATAGAGCCGGTGCGGACGGACGAGAGCAAGGCCATCAGGAGCGAGGGGTCTGTCATAGTCAACCACCCCGAGCTCGGGCCGAAGGAGTACCCGATCAACTACGGAGACGACAGGGGCTACTGCCCGAGGTGCGGGACGGGGCACATGAAGGAGACGGGGCGCTACGAACCCTTCAAGAACACGCTCTACGAGTACGTGCGCTGTGATAAATGCGGCTACGAGGAGGGAGAGCTGATATCTAGGATACCGAGGAGGTGAGGGCGATGGCTAGAAGGAAGAGGGGAAGGCCACGTAGTGCTGGAAAGCTGAAGAGGTGCCCAAGGTGCGGAAGGCTGGGCCACCCCGTCACGAAGACGCACACGAAGCACTACAAGGGCAAGACGTACGCCTGGAAGGAGGACTGGTTCAGCCACTACTCGAACGAAATGTTCAAAGCTGGGAAGAAGCCGTACTGTGAGTTCTGCTACATACCTAAGAAGAAGGATACTAAGGAAGCGATCCCATCTTCGGGTTGAAAGACGCAACAAGTTACACGTGTCACTAGGAGGTAGAAGTTAGAAGGTGGGCGAAGAAGGTAGGTAGGCCCCCGCAAGAAAACGGCGAGAATTTTTGCTACAAATCTGGCAAAGCCATTCTGATGAAATAATTACCTAACGCGCCTCTTTTTGGAGGGGGGCGTTCTAACCCCCGCCTGAGTTTTACGCATTTTGGCATGTCCTTTTCACTTTCAAGATATTCTGCTTGTCCTACCTCACGCTCAATGTCAAGGAATAAAACTCGAATACCACCCACCTCTTTTTCCGACTCTTCTTCACATCTCATCCACAGTAAAGTAAGATTATGGATTCTTTCCTTCACTACTTCCTCAAGACCGCAGGGCCTGTAATAACGTTCTATCAGGACCTTGCATAAGCAAAGGGCTTCCTGGTAGGCTTCTTCAACTTTGTTTTTGAAATTTTTCATCCTTTTTGTAAAAACTTTTATAAAAGACAGGCGACGCTATTTCCTCTCTCCCCTAGCCTCCTTCTCCACTTCCTCAAGTTCCTTCCCCTTGCAGATCGCCTTGCCTATCATCTGGCTCTTGGCAACCAGGTCGGAGAGGAGTTCCAGCTCCGCCCTCTCCGCCGAGGGGCACCTCAGCCTCAGGTGCGAAGAGGAAATCCCCCGCCCGTCGTGTATGTGGATGGAGTGCACCTCGCACGAAGTGCCTTTCGGAATCTTCAGTTCCTCGATGAGGGGGTGCAGTTCCTCGAGTTCCACCTCGCCGTAGGTCTCGCAGGCCTGCATGTTGACGGGGATGTCGGCATTCTCCACCACGAAGGGCGCCGGTCCGCGGATCTCTATGGAGCCCTGGCTGGTCCATGCGCCTCGCGTCAACCCGTAATGCTCCAGCAGCTCTTCCAGCTTCAAGTCGCGGATGTCCATCACGCAAGCGTCCTCCTCCTCGGTGCAGTATATCCTCACCCTAGCGTCGGGGTTCTTCTTGTAGATGAGCTCCCTGAGTTCGTTCGCCTTCCCCCTGGTCATCTCGACCAGGATACTCTTCCTTTTCCTCCGTTCGTCGTCGGTCATCCTTCGGTCATCTTATCCTAATCACGTCGGTGGAGTCTTATAAGATTGCTCAGGCTACGAGGAGGGAGAGCTGATATCTAGGATACCGAGGAGGTGAGGGCGATGGCCAAGAGGAAGAGGGGAAGGCCACGCAGGAAGCCGCCGCAGAGGTGCCCCAAGTGCGGAAAGATCGGCAACATCATAAGGGAGACGCAGCACAGGTTATACAAGAACACGGGCAAGGCATACTCCTACACTTACACTTACTTTACGCATTACGTCAAGGGCAAGTCCACAAAGGACGACCAAGGGCAGCACATGAGGCGTTGTTATGTTCCCAAGAAGAAAGCCCAAACTCTTCGGGTTGATGGAGGAGAAAGTTGAGCTATCGGGTTTCCCCTGTACTTCTCTAAGATTTCTTCCGCAGTCTTGGGAGTTTGAGAGCCTTCTTCAGACAACTCTTGTGGTTTTTCTTTTGTCTCGTCAATTGCCAAAACTTGTCTTACTATGTCTTGTTTCTTTCGTATATAAAGCATACAATGTCTTAGACACCCTTCAAATGTCTTAGACAGCGTCTTAGACATGTCTTAGACCGCGTCTTAGACCTAGAATGTCTTAGACCGCGTCTTAGACCTAGAATGTCTTAGACCGCGTCTTAGACCTAGAATGTCTTAGACAAGTATTATAATCACCCCGTTATTATAAGACAAAGCAAGACCTAGAACGGCTTTCTGGGATGTCCTCGGCTAGGACCGCCTGTGGATCAAGTAAGCCAGCGCTATCCCGGTGAGGGCGAATCCGCCCAATATGTAGGAGGGTACTTCGGCTTAGGAAGGGCCTTTTCCAGTTTCTGTCCAGATCCTTCCAGTTTTTCTCCAGTTCCTTCCTGACTCAAAACTATCTGGATTAAAAGGACGTTCGCTTGATATAAATCTAACCCATGAGGAAAGAAACTCGACAAAATGCAAATAAACTCGACAAAAACTCATCCCAGTTTTACCAGAACTCGTGCGAGTTCTCTATGAGTTTCTCTCGAGTTCTCGTGCGAGTTTTACGAGTTCTCGTGCGAGTTTTACGAGTTCTCGTGCGAGTTTTACGAGTTCTCGTGCGAGTTTAGAAGGTATTAGTTGGTTCAGTTTTAGCTATGGGGGGGCTTCTAGGATGTCCTCGGCTAGGACCGCTTGTGAATCAAGTAGGCAAGCGCTATGCTGGTGACCGCGAATCCGCCCAAAATCAGGCCCGGAGCCGGAGCTGGCTTCTCTGCCTTTGATTCTGTTTCAGGTTCAGGTTGTTCGACTTTTGTATCTCCAATCGCCAAAATTGTTCTGCATATGTATTGTAATTAGAATATATAAGGTGTGCCTTGTATTATATGTATACTATACCGGTCTACTATACCCTGTCTACTATATACTATACACACTTGGCTACTATACACCCCGTTATTTCAAGGCATAGGGAAGACAAGCACGGGTTTATGGGATGTCCTCGGCTGTCCTCGGCTAAGACCGCTTGTGGATCAAGTAAGCCAGCGCTATCCCCGGAGATATAATCGAGGAAAAAGAATATCCTTCTTAACTCAAAGGACTACTAAGTTATTTATAGACGACGACGGAGGATCCTAGGAACCGACAAGGCCCTTTTGGAAAAAAATAAAGTGGGCGCCAAGAGTATCTAAGCGCGTGCTAATCTTATCTCCTTTTCAATGCTTCTTCAATTCGCTTTCTAGTCTATCTAATCTCTCTACCAGTCTATCTAATCTCTCTGCCATTAACCATTGAGAACTTGAAACATATGGTATCTTCCTCCCTTCCTTTAAAACATTGAAATCGAATGTTATATTATCTTGATGCCTCTTTCCATATGAATCTTTGTATATTATATCGACATCCACCCTTGAACCTTTTGCCTTATATTCACCAGTTTTATTAATAAGCCCAGACACTCGCTCATCTTTCCCAATAGAAGTTATGAAGAGAGAATTCTCAATCTTTTTTTCGCATAATACGTCTACCTTAACATCGCGTGCAACATCGCCGCTATTAATAAGATCTAAAGTGAGAAAATCCCCTCCAATAATAAAATATGAAGGTTGTAATGAGAATGCTGGTTTAACAGCTTCTAGACGGAATTTCCTAGCTTCCATCATCTGCCAAAACGCTATTATTGCTAGAACCGTGGTTATGTAGACTGAAGCCCATGATGAATCTATAGTGATACCCTTAAAACTAAATAATACTAATAACAGTATTGCTATTATAATTATTGATATCCATATTTGGATGCGCGATGACTGTTCTTCTTTACTCATCCTCCTAGCTCCTGAACAGTGAGCACTATTGTGAGTTATTATTAACTTTGTTGTGCTATCTTGTCTATTTGTTGTAATCGTTTGGCCCTCTTAGTCACTGATTCTATAGCCCCATTCTTAAAAAAAATCGAAAGTTTACGATCGATAAAGTCTGACTTTTCACCGATCCCTCCCCTTCATTCTAATCCGTTTAAACGGATGAAAATGTCCGTCAAACCTAAAAACGGTGCCTAGATTCGCTTTGTTTATGGGAAAGGGGCTAAAGATAGGGGACGTTTAGATGTTTTTTAAAAATAAGGAAGAGCTTCAGAAATACATCGACGAAAAGGCACAAGACATCGAGGAGCGGCTGTTTGTGGACTTGCTGGCTCCGATGAAGAGTCTGTGAAGGCGGAGAAAGCCCCGCCCCAGCGGCCTGAGCCGTATTCGCTCACTTTCAAATCCCGCCTCCACCGTGCGGCTCGCCCAGCTATGGCGAAGTTAGATAGGACATTCAGAACATCCACCTTCTAGTTTTTCTTATCCCGAATCTCTTTGATTAGTTCCTCAAGCTCACAATAGAACTCAATCTCATTGTCCTTGCTTAAGTCCTTGATTTCTTTAGGAAAATACCTGTTTATAGGTAACTCTGAGGAATAAATGGGGGCAGGCACATACTGCAAAGCAAGTCACCTTACTATGTAGAAGGGGATGTCTTAAATTTCAACAGGTAGCTTCTCGTAGATCTTCTTGTATGCTTTAAGGTGCTGAAGAGTGCGCGGTCGAGATTATGCTAGGTCGGAAGGGTGCCACGTGTCACCTTCTCCATCCTCTCCTTGACCTCGGGCTCGTTCTACCATCTATTTAACCTCCTCCTGCCCCTGCGCTTCTTGAGATGTGGTGGTTCGATTTGGCGCCCGGAAAGTGTGCTGCTGAATCGAGAGTTTTCATTTGCTCAGCCGATGAGGGCCATCGCCCAAAATGATTATCATTAAGATATGGCAACTTTGCTTTACTCTTTCTTTAAGGTTTTGATCTTCACGAGGAGCGCACGAGTTGCTTCAGCTACGAATTCCCCCCTGCTGCGATAGCCTAAAGTCCTGTCCTTTATAAGCCGGTCCACTTCTCTAGCCAGCTCTTCTGGGAGCTTGATGTTAACGTATGATCCAACCATGACGTTCACGGCTAGAATCTGCGTATTGAAGGAAAATCATAAATATCAAATGGATAAAGGATAATCCATAGGTGGTTTAAAATGGATTCCACAACATGTGGCTTTCTAGTAGGCTTAATGAATCTAATGGCCAAGGGACGGCACGTTCAAGCCTCTGGAGTTCATGGAGAGGGTCAAGAAGAGATGAAAACTGGCATGATTTTTTGGGCGGCCTCGCTCTTGATCTACGGGTTTCTTTTGGGCATATCCAGGGAATATGAATCAAATTCATTGTTCTATCATTTCCTGCTCTTGTCCTTTCCAATATTTTCAGTAGTCTCGAAGCGTGAAAGCCTATCAACGATTGGATTTCGTAAGGGTGAAGTGAAAAGGGGGGCTTTGTTTTGCGGTCTGATGGTTCTCGTAATCGCTTACCAAGTTCTAAGGCGTCCTGAGTTCAAACTCAATCTGGATTTCTACTCGCTATTCTCCACTGTATTTTTTGCTCCTCTCACCGAGGAGCTATTTTTCAGAGGATATCTGCAGCCCAAATTCGAGGAGAGATGGAGCACGGAAAAGGGTGTCTTCTTCGTCTCTTTCCTCTTCGCTCTCATCCACGTTCCCAAACTCCTCTTCACCCCTCTGATCAATCCATTAGACCTCATCTACTTCTTCATCTTTGGCTTTTTCTGCGGTTACGCCAGGTCCGAAACTAACTCCCTCATCTATCCCATCGTCTGCCATTCGATATGGAACCTCTTTGCGAGTTGAAGTCTTATAAGCGAGATCATCACAATAATTGTAGGAGTATTTGGCAAATGAGACTAACGCCTCTGCTGCTAGCCAAGAAGAATTTGACAGAAGCCTATAATAATAGATCTATATCATACTCTCTTTTCTCTCCTAGCGTAATCCTTGTTGTCGCGCACTTAGTGCAAGCGGATCTTTCTGGTATAATAGTTGGCTTAGCATTCGTTTTTGGCTCCCTTGACGATGCTCTCTTCTCTCTTGCGAGGGAGAGGGAGAAGGGAACGCTGGCCAAACTCCTTCTATCTCCCATCTCTCGCTGGTCTATAACTTGTGGAAGAGTCCTATCCAGCCTTCTGCTCAACATACTCAGGACTACTTTAGTTCTAGCATTGAGTATATTTTTGAAAATTATTACTTTAAGTTCAGATGTGTATCTCGTTCTAGCCTTATTCTACGTTGCCTCTTCTCTCATCACATTGCTAACTGTTACTATGGGCCTCCTATGCTCATCCATATGCTCAAGCTTGAGGTCGACCGTCTTACTAACTTCCTCCCTGCTCATCGTTTTTGCGATACTCCCATCCTTTATTCCGGAGGGAACCCCAACTGTTTACTCCACCTACAACCCTTTCGGGAATGGCTATCAGGCCTTCAATGAGATCCTAAAGTCTACAATTAACCCCCAACAGGCATTCATTTGGATGTCTGTTTGCATTATTATTCTATTTGCAGCAGCGAACATCGCTTTCAGAAGTAAGATTGCGTAGATAGCATCAATTATTGCAGTTAGACTTTTTGGATAAATAGATAGATACTACCTATCCTTGCTCGACAGTTTCAATGTATACGGGTCTGGTGCCCCGCATTTTTGATAGTAATGGACTTTGAATCTGTGCTCATCTATCCAGAATCTGCCAAGCTCTATAATAGAATTGGCTCCTATACTTGTTCTGCTCAGATGGTGGTGGTGGAGGAATAGTGAGCCCAACCTTCGAATGCTTCCAAGAGTGTAGGTTGGATTTTTGTCTCCCAATATGCATCCTAGAATTCTCTGAGATAGTGGGAAAAATGTGGGATGTTGATTGAATTACGCTACGGACAGCCAGGTTGGGCATTTTGGGTCATGATGATGTTTACCAAATATTTCCAAGAGTATAGGATAGATTTCTGTCTCCCAATTGTCATGTTTGTTGTTGAATGACATTGGCTTTCCGCATATGGAGCATGGGATTTTGAATGTTTCAAAATCTTGAATGAATTTTAACAAGTAATCTCTATTTTCTTCGAGTTCTTTGAGTTCAGTTTTGAATTTGTTGATTGTTTTGTTTTGCTCTGCCATGTGCCTCTTCTTGTAGAGCCGATTGGCCTTTGCATCCACGGCTTTCTTGAACTCATCAGAGTTCGAGTTGATTAGCTGAGCTGTCCGTTCGCATGCTTTGGCCCAGTCTAAGTTTTCGTCCGTCATGACCTTCATGACAGCCAAGTAGATCTCCCTGGGTATTGGTAGCTTGGCCAGGTCTTTAGTGTCGGCTGACACTGACATGGATTGTGTATGGTTACCCATAATTTTAATCTTTATGGGCACTTACGGAGCTTTATGGCTATGTCTCGGTTAATTATGGAGTATCTATGGAGCACTACGGCAAATCGTCTTAGACACCAGCCCAGTTAGTGTTGCCGCTGGCATATGGACGCTGAATCTAAACCTTCTCGGGGATGTTGGGTGTCGTCATGCCCCGGAAGGTTACCAGCTCTCGGGCCGTACAAGGCCCCCCTGAGGCCCGTAAGCGCGAGCTGGTAGACCCCGGAAGCCCATTCTGCCTAGCTCCTGCTCTGTCCAGAGCGAGACGTGCCCGTCCAAGGCGAGGGGGAGAACCTGCTGGGGGTCGTGATGAGGATGGCCCTTCCAGAGGCCCTGGAGAGAATCTCGGCCCCGCTCTCCTTGACACAAAGGAGGTGATTTAGAAACTCCATAGAAATTAAATTATCATAGAATAATAACAAAAATAGCACGCGTTTTAATTATTTCAGATTTTCAATATGCGCTTAATTGTAATTAAGCGAAATACAAATCATAATCTATTAAATATGTTTCTGTTACGCCCATATTATGAAGAGGTTAAGACCATGGTAGAATTCAGAATCAAGATACACGAAAAGCAGCTACTGGCCCGAATACCCAGAATCCTTGCACGGACTTTTGGGTTTGTGTGGTCCATCATGCCAGACACAAAGGCTGCCGTCATCTATTCGGAGGGCACCGATTTGGAGGATGTCATCGCTAGCCTTGATATCCTAATGCAGGAACTACGCCTGCAATCGGCTGGGAGGAGCAAGAAACCAGTTGTGAGTAAAGAAGAGCAGTCAGTCAACCCTGAACCTCTGTTGCAACAGACAAACGAGAGTAGTGTGTGAGGGGACATGACCGAGGATCAGCAACGAAGTGAAGGGCCTCAAACAAACCCCGAGCCCATTGATCTGAAAGAGGGGGAGGCCGCAAGTAGCTGGAGAAGCCCCAGCTTTCTGTATGAAGCAGGCGGAAGCTTAACGATCGGAGATTTTCAGTATCGCTTCGCAGGATCCAAGGCTGAGCCCGACCGATTTGTCTTGAGGACACCTGTCAAGGGTGACTGATTGCGGGGTCTCCATGGTCACTATCGAATCTACGCCTGAAGGACTCTACGTAAAGCGTGGCGAGCATAAAGTTGGGCCCTTCAAGAAATTCAAAGATATCGATGTGATCACAGTGGCTCAGCAGATCGGAGTTGAGGCCAAACAGGTTCTACTAGCAAAGTTGAGGGCCAACCAGGCAGCGCAGGGATCAGAAAAGCAGATCACGGCGAAGGAGGTTGCTGGAGAGGTTGCGGACAGCTTTACCTATACTGGCGATAGGCCCTTCCTCGGCAGGATCCAGGTCGCTGCGCTCGGCTTTCCCCAGAGCAGATTCATGAAGCTGACATTACGCTGCTCATCGGCCAAGGATGAATGCCCCACATGTCCACTGAATCCAGAGGTGACCTTGGACTTCGAGGACCCCAGTGCGGACCCCTCAGCATTCGCCACTTACTTCGACACAAACGTGCCGAGAGACGGCCTCAGGGTCCTGGTGGAGAGGGGGATCGTGCCAGGCTGCCCAGCATGGTGGAAGGGCTGCCAAGCCCTGGGAGAGGATGAAAGGGCGGTGACCCAGGCCGTCACGATGGACAGGCAGGGAACGGAGGGCAGGGCGTGGTTCGTGCACGGTCCTAAATGCGACCTGAGGAGGGCCCCGAACTGGATCATCGCTGAGGGCTGGCTCTGCAGGGGGAAGATGGGAAGGATCGGCGTCCTCGTAAATGGGTACACACCCGAGAGCGAGGTCGCTGCGCCCAAGCCTGAAGACGTGGAGAGGGCCAGAGGCCTTCTGAAGCAGCTCACGGACCCGAATGGCGGCACGCTGCAGGACAGCATAGTCTGGAAGATAGCCCAGGCACATCAGCGCCAGAGCCAACTGAAGGGCGAGGAGGTGGTGAAAGGCTGGACTGCAGACCTGCTCACGATAGCTAGTCCTGTCTGGGTCAAGACCCCTGAAGGCCCGCCTCAGCTCGGCGCCACATCCTGTGAGTTGGGACCTACAACCGCAGCCAAGAGCCTCCGTGTGAGGACGCTGAGCGACTGGCTGGACTCTGGCAAGTATGCTACTGGAAGGCAGACCCCTGCGGGCCTGACCGCTGGAGCCGAGAAAGTAGAGGGCACGGGCTGGATCGTCCGCAAGGGCCTGCTGCCGAGCATGGATCTATCGTGGCTCGTCTTGGACAGCATGCCGCCATGGGCCCTAGACAGCCAGATAGAGAGCAGGAGGAACGGGGTCGTCACGATCACCGCCATACGCTCTGCTGAGCTGTGGGCCAGGTGCAGGCTGAAGCTCCTCAGCAATCCATCTCTGCCATTCGACGAGACTACCTACAAGTGCACGCTGCTCAAGGCCTACGATCCAAAGCTCATAGCGAGGTTCGCCTTTGCTCTGTTCACCTATGGGGTCACGACTAAGGACCGCTACACAACCGAGATCATGCAACCTGAGCCGGGAGATACCGAGCTGCTGGATGCGGCGAAGACCATGCTCAAGTGGAACCTCAGCCAGGAGATCACGTTCACTGTGCCGGTCGAACTGTGGCCCAGGATCATGGAGTATGGAAAGGGTCTCGAGGAGAAGTATGGCTGCGAGGATGTTCCGCTGTTGCTAAGGGCGAACCCCTACAAGCTGGCATGCGTGGCCTACCCATTCGCTCTGCTGGAGGGCTTTGTAGGACCTACAGAGCACCACATCAGGCAGGCCTACGAGTGGCTGGACTTCTGCGCCCGAGATATAGGGCTTGACAAGTATGCCGAGTGGTGGAGGGGGCAGCACGAGCTGAGCGAGGGCGAGTACGCTACCATAAAGCTGAAGGTCGATTCAGATATAGAAGCGGATCTTAAGGAGCATGGAGAGAGCTTAGCCGATGCCTATGTCTACAAGATCGTTGAGTATCTAGTCAAGAATGACACAGGGCAGAGGGACGAGATCGCAGCATATGCCGGCATAGACCATGGCACAGTTTCGGAGAAAGCAAGGCTTCTCAAGGGACTGCAGCTCCTCCGCAGCGGCAAAGACGGCTACCACTTCACAGCCAAAGGGGTGAGGTTCTTCAAGCGCTGGCTCCCTGAACTTAGTACAGAGAGGCCAGGCACCAAAGACGTCATAGAGAAGCTGAGGGCCCAGTACGATGACCTCACCGAGGAGGAGTGGAAGGGGCGCATGGTAGATGAGGGCCTCACTGGGAACGAGGCAGGCGCCCTATTCAAGGATCTCTCCACGAAGTATCTGGCTGGGGAGGAGAGAGATGGAGTGGTGCGCTACAAGTGGAGCCCTTGGGGGCATGGTGGTTCTCGTTGAGGGGGATGAATGGCAATCCTCAGCCGTCTCATCGGTCTCATCGGTCTACTTTCAGGGGTCACAGGCACATGCAGGGTATTACGTGTATTACCCTCAAAGTGTGTGTGACCCTCAGAAGTGGACGGATGAGTCGGATGAGACGGCCAGTGGTCCAGGTTCCGAGGCCTGTTGGGCCAGGGGAGGTAGGAAAGGGTGCAGGCTGAGCAGGGCAAGGAGAAGGCGATCGGTAAGTTAGTTCATATAAAATACTTAGACCACGCCATATTCCTGAACGTCCTCTCCAGAGGGTTTGAGCCCAATGTTAGGGAGAGCGTCGGTTGGACAGTGGGTGTTCCTTAGTGCCTCGATGCTTTGGCATCTATGAAATGACACCTGTACTTGATCCTCAAGGGGCTTGACCGATGTCTTCAGGGGAAAGGCTGGGTATTCCGCGTGCGCCAGAAAAGGCCACCTTAAAACACAGGACCCAGAGGCTCTTAGAGCAGGAGCTGGAGAAGCTGAAGAAGACCGCAGGCCTAGGCTACGAACTGAGCATGAAATGGGCTCCTGACCCTAGGACAAACCTCTCAGGCGAGGTTAAACGAGGAGTCATCTATGTGTACGAGAGCGAAGCTAAAGCTTTGGAGACCTTAAGGCACGAGTTCATGGAGTACCTCATCAGCCAACCAATGGAGCCTTACAAGGAGATGACAAATAGCCTGATCAAGATGGTCAATGAGGAGGCATATCGCAGGAAGGAGAGAGTTGTAGATGCCCTCATGCGGCTTATTGGTGAGAGCCCGAGCGAACAAGGATTGGCCGAGAAGTAGCTAAATGAGCGAGCTTTATTGTGTTAAGTTGTATCCATACATTAGATAGGCGATGAACGTTCAAGAAGTGCGCGAGGAGATCGTTATTAGATTGTCAATTGAAAGAATGCACGAGTCGGGATATGGAAAGGAGGGAAGCTATCAGGACATTAATGGTTAGTTACTTGTCGAACGTCTAATCAGGACCTTTCCTGATGGCAGGACTGTCTGAACATCCCATCCCTCTGCCAAGTATCTTTGCAGTTCCTTTTCGTTGACTATCTTCTTTGGGTCAGCTTCTTTGGCCTTCTTAAGCGTCTTTAGTTCGATGTTCAGCGCCTCGATCTCCTCCTCAACGGTGGGCTTCCTCCCCAGCTCTCTCTGCTTTTCTATGCGAACTTTCATTGGATCAACTCCGAAGTTAGAAGCCATGGCTCTGACTGTATTGAGAAATAGTTCAGTATCAGGCCCCTTCGGCTTGGAGATGATGTTCAACATCTTTGCAGCTTTCATATACTGCAACTTGAAGTGCTCTGGATAGAGCTTAGGGCTCTTGTCGTAGCCCAACCGATCGATGTTGTGACCAAGGAAGAACTCTCTCACTTGCTTGTCAACCCCAGTTACGGCGCACGTTGATTCGAAAGTATCTCTAAGCTCGTGGGGATGGAACTTCGACATCGTGCCATCGTCCTCTTCGGGCTCCCATGGCGCCCTGTTGATCCTCATCTGCTTCTGAAGGTGGTATTGAGTTATCGGATCCCCGTGATTTGTGATAAAAAGAGGGGCCCCTTCTTCGAATGGTCTGCCGATTCTCCCCCTCACGAGAAGCCAGTGCTTTATAGCGAGAAGCGCATCGTTCGAGATGAACGTGTAGAATCTGTATCCGCCAGTCTTCTTCCTCACCAAATCTATCCTGACGGCTGCCAGCGCTGATGGCTGCCATTTATCAAGCTCTCCTATCTGCTTGACTATCTGGCGATAACCAGTAAGATTGAACTGCCCAACAAGCTCGGCAGGGCCTATCCCTCCCTGAAGCATGGTGAGAAAGATTGCCTTGTCGCGGTCATTCGCTCTGGAGATGACCTTTTCCACCTCCTCAAGCGATAGGGCTTCCTGCCCCCTTCCCCTTGGCACTTCTTCCCCGTAACGTATGATATACCTTGGAAGGGGCAACCTGTTCTCTGCATAGAACGATCGGACAGCCTTCACGACGTTGCTTCTGTGCGATACAGTTGTACCTTTCATAAAGTCTGAGATCTTCACGTAATCCTCAAGCCAATCTAAGTGCTGATATAGTTCCTTGGAGCTGCATTGCTCGGCCTGCCTGAGCATCTCATCAGGCGTTGAGAAGAGCTTCTTGGCTATGATGTACTTCGTGAAGTAGTTATAGAAGTGATAGGCATAGCCCCGCTTGGTGCTCTCCTTTCCAAGCCTCTTCATACAAGATTGCAGAGCGGGAGAGGATTGAACGAACTGCTCTACCTTACGCATTACGCCTCTGTCCAAACGCTACCGCTTAACGGTGGGAATAGTGGTTAAAATAACTTTTTGGTTCGTTAGCGACTCAGCCAAATGCCTTGATATCACTCGTCAATCAGGTAATTCGTCTTCATCGTCGCCATTATGGTTTTACAAACCCAAGCCAATATGTTTTTCGCCTTAAGGTCAGATCTCCCCAATAGACCGCCTTAAATCAAAGTTGACAATATCCTTGTTGCTTCCTCCACATACCTTGTGCATTTCTTATCCCTTAAGCCCGATTCCCTGTAAATCCTCCTTCCTTCAGGTGTAGAGAGATCGCAGGCCGTGAGACCGAAGCAGGATACGCTACCAAACGCCTTCTCGAACATACCGTAGCATTCTGAACTTTTGGCAATGCATTGTTCGTAGGCATGGCTATCTCCGACTCCATCTCTGCCATATTTCAATCCGAGTGCCATTATCGCCCCAACGAGGGCCCCACAAACCGAACCTCTTCTGCCAATCCCACCTGCAAATCCAGTCGCTATCTTAGGGATGACTTCATCGATAATGTCACTTAATTCTGCGTAACCCATTAAAACGGATTCTGAGCAGATGAAACCCTCCTTAAAATGCGTAACTGCAATTTCAATGGCGCTTCCCATTTTCGATCTACGATGTGAGAGGACCATGGCGGGGAATATATGGGAGGTTATTAGGGCATATGAAAAGTTCGGGGTAGGTGAAAGGATGAAGTACAAGACACCCAATTTCCCCATTTCTGGTCGTTTTGGTACGATCTCCCACGTTTTTCTACGCGCAACCGGAAGATCGGCTGAGCGAGGTTGAGAGTCCCATGGATAGGATGTTCGACGGCTTGGGGCAGGTCATAGGACACCTCATTCGGCTCGCAATGCGCTTTGCCATCTGTGTAACCCACACGACCTGCCCCTCTGAAGACCCTTTCTAGTCGGTGCTGCCGATGTCCTTCCGCGACCGAAGCCAATTTGGCTTAACGGACTTTCTGTTAATCCCCCTGGCATTTGTCGTTTTCGCGATTGCGGCCATTAATGCCATGGGCAGGGGAAAGTTGCCGTCATTCGAGATCTTCGCCACGATGGCATCTAGAGAGCTCCCCCTAAGCATCCTGGTCTTCCTCTTCACAGTCGGATCAACCCTCTATGTGCTAGAGAGGGAGAAGGGGATAGGTAGTTTCGGACTTCGGGTCAATAAAAATTACGGTATTGCCGTCCTTGAGGTGGGGGAAATTCCTCGCAACTACCTCCTCAGAGAACGGTTGATCGATGAGAAGTGGACTCAGATCTTCAATGCCCTTGTCCTATCCCTTACCTTGCGCGAACAACCATTCTGCCTTCACATCCATTACGAGGAGGGAAGGGGGAAGATCAGAATCATCCTCAGGAAGAAACCCCAAGACACAGAGGATTACCTTGTCTCGTTGGTGCAGTTGCAGCTCCCGGGATTCACCGTAAGAAAGGGCCAAGAGGTCCCATTACCATCGTTTTCAAAGGCTTCCGTCAGGCAGATCAGGGCAAGCCCTCATCCACTCATGGAGGAGGTTGCAACCAATATATCAGAATTCTTCGAGCTCAGTATATCAACGGGGGACTACATAGCCTTCTTCAATCCGTTCAGGCCATCGATAGTTAGGAGGTGTTTCATCTATAGAAAGTATAAGAAGTTAAGGGCAATGGGAAACAGGAAAGGAAGTGTGATTGGGGGAGTCAATGCTACTGCACTCAACTTTATCGAGTCCGAGAGGCTTGAGCAAACGGGGAGGGAGATAGAGAGATTCGCAGATCGTTATGCACTGAGGACTAACTTCTATCTCGTGGCGCACTCGGAGAGCGAGGAGCTGGCCGACCAGTTGGCGGATGACATTATGGCCTTGGTCAAGGAAGGATTTTCAAATGCCAAAAACATACCGGAGACAAAGAGGGTAAATCCGGTCAAGTTTGTCCGCAGCTTCGAACGACTCTCGCCGATTGGGAAGCCAGTCATCCTGAGTACGGTCGAAGCCAGAACACTATTTCAATTCCCAAGGACCGCCCTTGGGATCGCAGCAACCGAGCCTGTCGAGCACCCTCTGTCGACCGTGAGCGATGAGGGCACCCTACTAGAAGGCCTTCAGGTTGAGGCTGAGGCGATTCAGGAGGTGACGAACATACCGATCGAAGCGCTAGCGAAGCAGACCCTCATCACTGGCTCTACGGGCAGCGGGAAGACGAGCCTTGTATTCAATTTGCTACTTGACGCGTATCACAATCAGATACCGTTTATCGTCTTCTCACCTTTGAAGGGAGAGTACAGGGCGCTGATCAACGCACTGCCGGAAGCACTCCTCTTCACGATCTGCAACGAACAGGTGACGCCTCTGAGGTTCAACCCACTTCTCCCTCAATCTGGAACACTCAACCAGACTCACGTCGACAACTTCAGGGCCGCATTCGAGATGAGCTATCCGCTCTGTCCGCCGATGCCCTACGTATTGAACCAGTGCATGACGAACATGTACGTAAGAAACGGATGGAATCTCTTGGGCTATGAGAGGGGAAAGGCCGTTCTGCTAACGGATCTTCACAGCGAAGTTGAGGACTATACTAGGAGCCTGGGACATGAGACGGACCTCAAGAAGGACATAGGGGCCGCACTGAAGATCCGCATTGAGAGGTTGAAGGAAGGGCCACTCGGTGCCATGCTTAACACGTCGAAGCCCTTTCCCCTAGATCTCTTCCTCAACGCGCCCACTATCTTCGAGTTCGACAGCCTTATAGATGAAAGGGAGAAGGGGCTGATCATCGCCCTCCTCCTAAACGCAATAGGGGAGCAGGTACAGACGCTCGGCCCGAGCGAGGGCACTAGGCTCATCATAGTAATCGAAGAGGCGCACAGGCTCCTAGCGAACATCGACGCCATCGCAACGTCACGTGACGCGGCCGATGTGATGAAGGGTGCTACCCAATACATCAACAACATGCTAGCCGACATGAGGGCATATGGCGTCGGTATAATACTCGTGGACCAGACGCCGAGCAAACTCTACCCCGACGCTATAAGGAAAGCTGGCACGAAGATCTTATTCAGACTATTAGACGTTGACAGTAGGGTTCTCAGGACCACCATGGATCTTGACGAACAGGATTTGAAGAGCCTCTTCTCCCTGCGTTTTGGTGAAGCCGTGGTCTACACGGAGAGCGCGCCCCACGCACACAAGATCAGGATTCCTGACTTGGCGAAGGCCCACGGCATTAAAACAAGCATCAAAGTAACGGATGAAGAGGTTAAGGAGCGCATGAAAACCTTCTATCAGCTCCATCCCCTCACCCCTTATCAGCAACAGATGAGGGGCAAATTGACCTACAAACGTCTAGTCGATGTGCCTCAGTCGGCTCCCAGGGAAACGAACGACTCACTCTGCGCAATTTGTTCTCCGAACGTTGGCAATTGTATACTTCAATACTTGGCATCTGAGGTGTTATCAAACCCTGATATCCAAAGCAAAATGATGGGATGGCTGTCTTCCAACTCAATCGATATTGAAGAGTTCGCTGATTATCTGCTAAAACTCTCGGAGACGGTATTGGGTGAGAAGAACGTAAAACTCAGCTACTGCATCCTCGCAAGGACACATCATGAAAGGGTAGTCGAGATCGCGAGGTCACTTCATAGAACTTTAAAAATCAGAAACAAGCATTATTCAGAGAACGGTGCCCAGCGTTAAGGACACGCCAAAGCGTAGTCCACGCCAATTTCTCTACAACTTCCTAAGAGGGTCGTAATCAGAGCATGTAAAAAATGGGCAGCCTACACCAAATATTGAGTTTGAGAGCATTTCCAATCCATCTGGAATCGAACAGTTTAAATAACCAATCAGCACAGCAAAATGGCACGAGGACGTTAAGATGAGTTCAGCTAAACCTCACCTGAACATGATCGTCGTGGGCCATGTGGACCATGGAAAATCCACAACCACGGGTCACCTTCTATATCTCGTGGGTTTGGTAGATGAAAGGAAGATGAAGGAGCTGGCCGCCGAAAGTGCCAAGACAGGTGTCGGCGAGACGTTCAAGTTCGCATGGGTTCTGGATCACCTGAAGGACGAGCGGGAGCGCGGCGTCACCATCGATACGGAATACGTGAAGTTCGAGACTTCGAAGTTCTACTTCACCATCATAGATGCACCGGGACACCGCGACTTCATCAAGAACATGATCACGGGAGCATCTCAGGCCGATGCGGCAATTCTGGTCGTGAGCGCGAAGAAGGGTGAATTTGAGACTGGCACCAGTCCAGAGGGTCAGACAACTGAGCACGCCTTCCTCCTCTTTACGCTGGGCGTCCGCCAGATAATAATAGCCATAAACAAGATGGACGACGATAGCGTGAAGTGGAGCCAGGAGAGGTTCGAGGAGGTTAAGAAGACGATTGAGGACCTCCTTTCCCGCATCGGGTTTGACCTGAAGAAGGTGAACATTCCTTTTATCCCAATCAGCGGATGGACCGGCGACAATCTCGCCAAGCCGACCGAACACATGCCATGGTACAAGGGGCCGACCTTGCTCCAGTCCTTCGATTCGTTCGCGATCCCGCCAAAGCCAACTGATAAGCCATTGCGCATCCCGATTCAGGACGTGTACACCATTACGGGAGTTGGGACAGTGCCAGTTGGCAGGGTTGAGTCGGGAATCCTGAAGGTGAATGATAACATAATGTTCGTTCCATCGAAGAAGACGGGTGAAGTGAAGAGCATCGAGATGCATCATGCCGCCATTGAGAAGGCTGAACCCGGGGACAACATAGGCTTCAATGTGAAGGGCATAGCGAAGGGCGAGATCCGGAGGGGCGAGGTCGTAGGTTTAGCGTCTAACCCGCCACCGATCGTGAAGGAGTTCGTCGGGCAGATAATCGTCATCCGACATCCGACAGCGATTGCGAGGAACTACACCCCGGTTCTACATGCCCACACTGAGCAGGTCGCTTGCACGTTCGTCGACCTCATCAGGAAGTTCGATCCGAGGACCGGCGCGGCGATACAGGAGAATCCGGATTTCCTGAAGACCAGCGATGGCGCGCTTGTCAAGCTCAAGCCCCTGAGGCCCATCAGCGTAGAAACCTACGCGGACAATCCAGCACTCGGGCGCTTTGCGATACGGGACATGGGCATAACGATAGCTGCTGGCGTCATCAAGGAGATCACTGAGAGAGGTTAGGCCTCAGCTGATCGTAAGGCAGTTAAAAGGTTCCAAGGTTCTACCTGCCTCTTCCCCACCAGTGAGACCAGGAAGGATGAAAGCCTAAAGCCAGAGTGGAGAGCGAAGCAGATCTAAGGAAAAAGGTGTCCTTTTGTCAGCTTACCGAAGGGGCAGAGCTTTGGAGTACCGCGTGATGGAGCTCCTTAAGGCGGAGGGGTGGTTCTGCTTTCGAAGCGCCGCCTCCCATTCGCCGGTCGACGTGGTTGCGGGAAAGGGGGGCGAAGTGCTACTGGTTCAGGTGAAGAGCGCGAAGTCGCGGATGTCACAGGATGAACTAAGGGAACTTTGTGTCTGGGCGAAGGCCTTCAGCGCAAGGGCGGAAGTGTGGCGTCGCTGGCGCAGTAGACCCGGTTTTCAGAGGTCCCTGGCCTATAAGCCGATGCCGGGAAAAGCAACTCAAGAATAGAGCAGTTACGGGTTCACTGAAACCATTTAAATTGGCCAGAGCTCACTCAAGCCAGCTGTGGTTGAACGCCTTCCGAAGGTGGTCGCCCTGATCCCTGATGATTTCCTCTCTATCTTGAAAAGGCAGAAGTATCACGTGGTGGGTTCGCACAGCGCCGTTAAGAAGTGCAGGTGGCTCCATGAGAGCCTCGTCAGGGGAAGGCATTGCTACAAGGAGGAGTTCTACGGGATAGCCAGTCACAGGTGCCTGCAACTGACCCCCACTGTGGCGTATTGCAACCAGGCCTGCCTCTGGTGTTGGCGCGTTATAGCCGGTGAGGTAAACCCGAGCTTCGACGAGTCCCGCATCCCATCTCCGGATGATGCGGCCGGCATCGTAGACGGCTGCTTGGCGGAACAGAGGAGGATACTGAGTGGCTACAAGGCCCAGGTCAAGTCCAACAGTATTGGGGCCAAGAAGTACGAGGAAGCCTGTGAACCAAAGCACGCTGCCATATCGCTTGCGGGGGAGCCGACGCTATACCCATTCATCGGGGAGCTCATCTCGGAATTCATGAGGAGGGGCTTCACGACGTTCTTGGTCTCCAATGGCACGAATCCGAAGGTCCTTGGGGAGATCGATGAACCGACTCAGCTGTACATTACACTGGGAGCACCAACCGAAGAAGTCTACGGCAAGGTCTGCAGGCCTAGCGGGCCGGGGCTCTGGCACAAACTGTTGAAGAGCTTGGAGATGTTGCGCGAATTCTCATGCCCAACCGTCGTGAGGTTGACGCTTGCAAAAAAGATGAACATGTTTGCCCCGAACGAATACGCCAAGCTCATCTTGAAAGCTGAACCGACCTACGTTGAATGTAAGGCGGCCATGAGTGTGGGCTACGGTTCGCAGATCGGGAGGATGGGCTACGAGAACATGCCTTCGTTCCAAGAGGTCAAGGGGTTCTCTGAGGAACTGGCTGAGCTGACGGGCTTGAAGGCAATCGGGGAGAAGAGTGACAACCGCGTCGTTCTGTTGAGCAGGCTCGACAGGCCGATCAAGCTCAGGCAGGGATGAATTCCTCGACGACGCCCTTCTTCGTTATCGCCATTATGTCGAAGCCGTTGCCGCTTCCGCTGTCCCTTTCGACGGCTGCCCTCAGGGCCTTCATGACAAGGTCCTTAGACTGCTCGTAGCCCATGTTCTGTTTGAAGGAGGCCTCTAGGACCCCAAGGCAGATCTCGGCGCCAGTCCCAACGGCCGCGTACTCATCCTGTATCACGGAGCCGACCGGGTCGAGGACGTAGACTCCCGGCCTATCCGCGTCGTAGCCCCCGACAAGGGTCTGGGCTAGCAGGGGGAACATCCTATTAGAAAACAGCAAGTTTGAGAGGAGCTTCGCGAGGGCGTGTGCGGTCATGTCCCTGTTGTTATTGAACCTGAACATGTTGGCATAATACGAAGACTCCCTTGCGAGCAATTGTATGTCGGACATTAAGCCCGCGCTGGCAACGCCGATCTTTTCGGTGATCTTGAAGAGCTTCTTGGCGGTCTTGCTCATGATGAAGGTTCCGTAGGACATCCTTCGCTCAGAGGCTAGGATGACGCCATCGGTGAAGACAAGCCCTATCGCGGTAGCACCGGGCATATACATGCGTTCAGCCATGGTCGATCGTGTTGCCCAGAAGCGAGGTCAAGAGGATATATGCTTAGCGTTCTTGGAACCACTTATGTTGAGGCGATGATCTCCCGTATCCTTTCCTCGCCATGGACCTTTTTGATGAAAGAAGCTACAGATCTCGGGACCAGGTGTTCCCAAGGCCTTCCGCGAAGCATCCTCTCGCGTATCGAAGTTCCGGAGAGATCGTTCCTCTGCTGGAGCACTACCTTAACCACCCTGTATCCGGACTCCTTCAGGAGCCTTATCGTCAGGGGGTCGTTCGAGTATGAGACTTCGAATCGCGGGCAACTGTACTGGACCAGCGAGACCCACGTTGGATGGACGTCGACGTCCGGGACTGGCACGAGCAGGTATCTTGAGGACGGAATGCGCGCTTCCTCCAGAGCTAGGCGGATCATCTCGATCCTTTCGCCAAGTGTGAAGGGATGCCTTGGCTCATGGCTCTTCTGGCTGCTGCCGATAACGATGATCAAACGGTTAACGTGCCTGAGCGCGAATCTCACGGCGTAGAGGTGGCCGAGGTGGAATGGCTGGAAGCGGCCCACATAGAGACCCGTCAAGGGACGCCGGTTAATCATCTTGAATCGAGGTGGAATCCGTTGGAGGTTACATAAGGCTTGCCTCGCAGCAGACGAACCGTCAACGGGGCGTTCGTTCGACCGCCACCCGCGTTCCTTCCTTGGCCGAGCTTAGCCTTCCTGACATGCTGCCCCGGTTCATGCCGATTTCCAGCAGGCCGCTGCTCCCTATGAGTGCCAACGCCTCCCCCTCCTTAACCTCACCGTATGTTCTGACGAAGGGGATCCTGAGGTCTTCGCTGCCAACCTTGACGAGGATGCATTGATCGAACTTCACGCCTTTTAGCGACGAGCAATCGATGTTCGTTACGATGTTGCCGAAGGAGTCGATGAGGAGTACCTCGCCCACGATTCTACCACCTGAGGACCTTGGGCCACCGATTGTCAACCCATGAAATCCCGTTATCGTCCTTCCGAGGTCCTTGGGCGGTACGCCACACGTTATGCGCGCTGCTATTGGGGCGAAGATGTCCCTCGCGGCGAACGTCCTCGAACCCCTCTCGAGCCCAACTCGCCGCTCATCTATCTGGAAGGCTTGCCGAACACCGTCCCTGATTGCAGCGATCGACAGGACGCCGTTGTCCGGGCCAACGAAGAAATAGTTCTTCGTCTCTACGATCAGCATCCTCCTCCTCGTGCCGACGCTGGGATCCACTATCGCCATGTGGACAGTTCCCTTGGGGAAGAATTGGGCTGCCTGAGCCAGGATGAGGGCCGCATATTTGACGTTAAACTTTGGTACTTCGTGTGATATGTCGATGATATTCAGACTTGGATTGATGCTCAGGAGGACCCCCTTCATGCACCCAAGGTAGGCGTCACGCAAGCCGAAATCGGTCAAGAGGGTTATGGTGTTCTTGGATGCGGTCATTACGATTGAAGGCATAAGATGTTCTCTTAAGTCGTTATCGGTAAACGCGCGTCAGTTCGAATCGGACCTCTTGGGCGTCTGAACCGTGGGTGCTAACGCCGGAGGGGTCCCCAGAAAGGCCTCGCGGGCATTCAGGAGTGCGCCATAATGTTTATTGAGTGGCAGGCCCAAGTGGGGCGCGTCGGTGCCTTTCGCACATGATCAAGGATGGTAGTTTCATACTCTTGGATTACGTGGCGACGGTCAAGGAGACAAACGAGATCTTCGCGACGACCAAGGAGGAAGAGGCAAAGAAGGCAGGGATATACAGGGCGGGGGGAGAATATGAGCCGCAGCTCCTCGTCGTTGGAAGTGGTTGGTTCCCGAAGGGTCTGGAGGAGGGTTTGGTAGACCACGACAAGGGCGAAAAGTTCACCATTGAGCTATCGCCCGATAAGGCATATGGATCCAGGGATCCCTCGAAGATCCGGTCATATCCGATTAGGAAATTCAGAAGCGAGGAAACGAGGCTCCAGCCGGGTGCAAGGGTCGAGATCGATGGAAAGCTGGGGGTGGTGCGCTCAATTGGGGCTGGGCGCGTCCAGATGGATTTCAATCCACCTCTTGCGGGAAAGACCCTCGTCTACGCTGTCGATATCACGGGTGTCGTCGATGAATTGACCTCAAGGGTCATGGCGCTATTGCACAGGAGGATGCCATCCGTGCCTGTGGAGAAGCTCAAAATTAAGGTGTCGGGCAGTACCGTGACCATAGAGATACCAAACGAAGCCTTTCTCATGGAGGGCCTTCAGATCATAAAGAGAGCGCTGTTCAACGACGTGACTGGATTCATCACTGATGTGAACGAAGTGGTCTTCGTTGAAAATTATGCTAAGGAGAAGAAAGCGGAGATCGGACCCATTGAGCAGAAGCCACCGGCTGAACCAGCGCCACAGGTTGAAGCCCAAATTCAATCGGCAAGCGCTCCTGCTGAAAAGGGTACTGCCCAAGCGCAGTGAAGATTCAACCCTTTGAGTATCGCGCGGCGTACATAATGGACGTTAAGAGCTCCCTGCCATCCAAGTTGCAGCCGTTTAGGGCTGAACGGCACGACCTTCGTTTGACCCGACTTTCAGCAGGTGGGGAATGTTAATCTTAATAAGTGCCCGTCTGATGCCCCCGAAGGACATCTAAGTTGGAATCTAGGAGAGCCATCCGGATCGCGCCTCTTCTTGTAATGCTCATCATCGTGATAGTGGGCATCGGAGTTTTTGGCGCTTACGTACTGCTCAACTGGTCCATTAACCAGTTCATGTACGGCACTAAAGCCGGACTCAATTGGTTTAACATCGTATTCTACAATGACTTGACGTTCATTGTGGCGGCTTTGTTGGCATTGCTGTTCCTGAATCCGATTCCAGGAAAAAGCGACCTCTTCGATACCGCTAATACCGTTATCGCGTCAACAACGCCCAATGCCGGACCTTCGACTCTGAGGCCCTCCAAGGTATTGTGGGCCTTCTGGCAATTTGCCAAATGGATCCTAGCATTCGCGACCTTTGTGAATTCGAATGGGATTCCGGGATTGGGAAACCTCGTCATAGCGGTCTCGATGATGAATAGGGGATTCGGAGACTGGGGCCTTGTCCCAAGGATATTCCTGTCTCCGGTTGAACCCTTGGGGGCAACGGATATAATGATAGCTATGCCAACTATGGAGGCGCAGTACAAAATATTGCACGACGTTGCGATACTGATCCTAGCGATCCTCGCGATACGGCTCTTCCTGCGTTTTGTGAGGAACATTTCGAGAGCCCAAGTGGGTTCAGCCCTCAGGAGCCTCTTCTTCTGTTTGGCGTGTGTAGTCGCAGCCATTATGCCGGGCGTAGCCTACTGGGGCATGGATGTCACAACACCCTTCTCCTTCCTGGCGCTCTCGACGATCTTCGTGAGCCTCGTTGTGGCGGGCATCATCTCGAGGATAGGGGGACAACAGAGGGAGACGTTCACGAAGGGCAGGAGGAGCGCCACGATCATCGTAGCCATTGGGTTACTTATCGTCCTGCTCGCGAACATTGGCCTAATAGGCTATTATAGGCTGAATTGGAACAACAATTGGACGCAATATGAGTGGCAGCCCCTCATAATGAAACAGATAGCCGTGACTCGCTGGGCGGCAGGAATAGAAGATGTCCAGGCCTCGCCCCTCGCAGCTCTTCCGGCTGGGAATGTCTCGACGATCCTCTCCCTTGTCAGACAATGGGATAAAGACGCTGCGTTCACGAAGATGAAAAATCAGATAGGCGTAAACTGGATGACGCTCAGCGATGCCTTCATCGTGTACATTAATGGGAGGGAGTATTGGGTGGGACCAACTTCGGTCTTATACCCAAGTGATGATTGGATCAGCCATCACCTGATCTACACTCATGCCTCTAGGATAATAGTGATCGACAGCCATACGGGCGATTATATTTCGACGGGCAATGCCTTCGGCATTCAATACGAACCTCGCATCTACTATGGTGCAGGCCTGTATGATAATGTCTATGTCCACGTCAAGGGATTCTCGGAGATAGAGAACGTGTCCTATGTGGGCAAGCCCGACTACGTCCTCTCGGGTTGGCAGAGAGCCCTTTGGTTTATGGCTTCAGGACAAGTGGGTTTTGCCTTCAGTCCGCCGCAGGACATCGAGATGCTCTACAACAGGGACCTCTTCAATCGGGTGAGGACCATATTGATCTCGGGATTGGATGTGGATCCAGCGGCATATATTGTCACAGATGGGAAGAGGCTCTACGCGGCGGTGCAGGTTTTTATAAGCTACCCGCTCCAGTCGGGATTCGCAGGCAGCACGTACCTTCGATTCTTCGGAGTTGTCCTGATCGACATCGAGAATGGCGAGATGCAGGGCTACGTGGTCGCCAATCCCAAGCCCGGTGACTTCTTAACGGAATTCTACAAGAGCTACTATGGTTGGAAGCCTCCCCCGGATTGGCTTGTGCCTCAGCTGCGCTATCCGGAGCAGCTCCTGGGAACTCAGGAAGCTCCTGTAGGCCAGCTCGACGTCGACTTCATGTATCATGTCAATGACTCTTTCGTCTGGAGGTCGGGATCGGACTTCTACGAGAGGCCAGCAGCCACCGAGGTGCTTTACATCCTGCACACTGTGGGGAATACGCCCTACTTCGTCGGCCTGCAACTCGTTGAATTCCAGGCATCGCCTGGGAAGAACCTAGCAGGCCTTTACCTCATCTATGGGGGATCTCGACTCGGGGAGATACAGCTCTACAGCTCAACGCCCCTCGTCAACATCACGACGACGCAACTGATAGGGCCCTCTGCTGCGCTGCAGGCGTTGGAAACCGATGACTATGTCCGCACTCAGCTCACGCTCTTGCCAAATAACCGACACGGCAACATCCTCCTCTACTCCATCGGTGGAAGGCTCTACTACTTCATCCCCGTCTACATAACCACTACCGTCGAGGGAGGGGTCATAACCAAGATGGCATTCATGGGCGTCGTTGACGCCACGACGGGGACTAGGGTCGCAACGGGTTCTGATTCCCTCTTGGCCTACTACGCTCTAACGGGCGGGGTGCCCACTACGGGAGTACAGCAGAGGCTCCAGAGGATTACGGACCTTCTCTCATCCGAAGGACTCAACGTGGTGAAGCCTCAGAGCATTATGGCGAACGTCGAGGTTCAGGTCAATCAGACAAGCTACGTCGTAGAGGGTGACTGGGAGGGGGTGAGTAGCACTATACTGCAGTTCGTTAATGGCTATGCTAAGAAGGCGGGCATAAACACGATCTACTACTGGGACGTGGACAGTAATGACATAGGCTTAGGGGTACTCTTCTCCGATCGGGGTGTCATAAACCTTTATTACATCACCATTAAGTACAAGTAACAGCTCCTGAGAAAAGGTCACGGAGATGCCGAGCTGCTCCGAGTGTGGCAAGAGGGTAATCTTAACTTATAGATGCCATTACTGCGGAGAGCAGTTCTGCGAGGAGCATAGGTTGCCCGAAAGGCACCGATGCGTTGGCATTGAGGCCGCGAAGCAGGAGGCAAGGGTCGGGAAGAGGTATGTTAGAGGCGGAAGGACACAGGAGTTTGAGGCGTGGCTGAACTCCCCCACCTCGGAGGAGTTCATACTGGAGGGGCACGTGTTCGAGAAGATGCTTAGTGGGGACATACGGATTGACAATGGGAAATTCCGCAACGAGGAAGCTCGCGAGGTGGCTGAGATGTTAGAATCACGGAACCCATTCCTTAAGTTCAATGCCACGCTGGCCATCTGGGGTAGGAACGGCATCATATACATCGGCCTCCTCATAATCGCAGTTCTGCTCCTCTCGGTCGTTGTTATAATACTGAAGGTGTAGAAGACGTTTACTGGATCCGAGCCTCCATCATTACTGCAAGTGCCGCCTTCACAGCCGCAGGAGTTGCCGCAACCACCCTTCGAGGTCTCAGTCCGCAAGGCCTCATTCGAGAAGTTGTTCAACATTTCCTATTGGCTCTGGAGGTTCAATCCTTCAGCCGCGGTTCCGGCGATGCTCAGTGGCGCTGTCGATGTCGTAAAGCAATCAGCGGTGCTCGTGGTATTCATGGTTACGATCTCATTACTTGCCTCAGGAGGGATACTCAGGCAACTTGCCGAGGCCCTTACGGGCAATGACCCGTTCGCCATTTTAGGAGCATTCTCATCCCCTCAGCTCATCTCATCGTTGCTTTGGGCGATCGCGGCATCCGTTGCCCTGTACTACGGCGTTTCGATACTGGGCGGTGGATTCATCAACTCGGCCGAATACGGATCATACATTCAGCTCTTACGCACTGGCAAGCTATCGATCTCGGACGTTGTCGAGAAGGCTGGGAGAAGGTGGATCGACATGGCCATTACCGTGATGGTGACAGAGGCGGTAAAATATGGACCGCTCGTAGCTACGCTGATGTGGATTTTATCGCTTGGTGCGACAAAGTTCCTCTCCGAGGGATATTTCGGTCTACTTCCCCACATATTGTTTTCGCTCTCGGTCTTGGCCATCGCAGCGATATACACCGCTCTCATGTTGATACTGACGATCTACACGTATCCCGCCGCAGCCAATGGTGCCAATTGGCACGCGGCCTTAAGGCAAAGCCTGAGGGCCTGCAGGGCGTCCCCCAGCGGAACCCTCCTATACGTTCTTGTCAGGGTCCTCTCATCCGCGGCGATACTTGGCCTTTCGTATGTTTCTGGATTGCTCAGCGTCCAAGTGTCATCGTTGCTAACGGCGCTTGCGAGCCTCGCATTGACCCCCATACTCCACACGATGAAAACTGCCCTCTTCCTTCGCGCGGAGACGGAACACGTTATTATTCCACTTTTGCCCGGTCCACCTTTCGTCGGTGATGCCCCAAGATACGTGTGGGGGATGTGCACGGAGAAGATCATGATCGGCATGAGGGAGCTTTCGAAGTTCTTGCTCTCGGTGGAAAATATGCCCTTCCATGCGATTTCGGTACTCACTTTCACGGTGGGCGTCATGGCTGGGGGACAGGTTTCATCATCTGGGTTAAGCCAACTCCTCTTCGCCTTGGGTTACAAGTCCGGAGAGGTGAACCCATCATTCACCGGTTTTGCGTTGCCATTTCTTGCCGTTGATATATCGTTCCATAATTGGCAGGTCTCTTTGGCCACAGCCCTCTCTGGACTTGCGCTCATGGCCCCTACTCTCGTTACGATGTCGTTCAATGGATTCATATTGGGAGTGGTGGGAAGCCTGGTGCCGAACATGAAGATGTTCTTAGCAGCCATACTGCCTCACGGCATCGTAGAACTCCCATCGTTCATTTTGTCCGGATCCGTGGGATCGAGTCTGGCATACAAGTTCATGAAGGCGCTGATGAGGGGAGAATCGAGCACCGATGCGGAAGTCCACAGGGCAGTGAGACAATCCATCTACATCATACTCGGACTGACACCTTTCTTCATTCTAGCGGGAATCATAGAGGCTTTCATAACGCCCTTCATAATGCGACTCTATGGCTGGGGATAGCTCTAATCGATGGCGCTGGAGAGTTGTGCCTTCACAGAACAATACACAATTACTCGATTTGGGATTTCAGTATACTTAACAAACTGATCAGCGCAGCGATCGAGCAGATCGCATACGGACCCTGCAGAAAGACCTGCGCTATAGAACCACCTAAGATGGGGCCAAAGAAATAGCCCGCCCCGATACTGCCCTCGAAGAAACCCGCATACTTCCCCCTGCTCAATTTGTCAGCACTCAAGGCCATCATTATCGATGCTGAATACACTAGGCCCAGCCCAAAACCCAACGTAAGGCTCAATGGCAGTATGATCCAAGAATCGACGGCCAAGGATAACGGGAGGACTACTAATCCCATCACCGCGGATCCGGTCATTGCAAGTACCTTGAACTTTGCCTTGAGTCTCCTGAAGAAAAAGAAAACTAACGTCCTACCCATCATCAAGGAAGTTACCGCAAGGCCTATCACAAGGGCAGGAACACCCAAGTATTCGGCGAAGGGCGGGTAGAGTGCGAACACGATCCCCTGGCAGAAGGCGTAGAGGAATGCTGCGAGCCACACCGACTTAAAGTGCAGTGGAGTTGCCGAACCCCGTTCCGCGATCTGGCACCCAACACTTTTTGGACTGACCCGTTTCTCCGATACGATGGCAAGGGTTGCCAGCGAAAAAACGAGAGAGACCGTGGCAGCAGGCAAGAAGGGATCACGGTACCTTCCGGAACCCATCTCCCAACTGGCAGTTAATGCACCGAGGGTTGTCCCGAGGCTCCACGATGCACTGAAATTTGACGCAAGCGCATGTCCCTTGATTATCGCGTTATCCGCAAGGAGCGCCTCGACTGGAGGCCAGAGAAGCGCCGTCGACAATCCCTCAAGGAGCTTTACACCCATCAGATGAGTGGGGGAGGAGGATGCTGAGTATAAGATGCACGCCATGGCGTAAAGCAAGGAACTTGCCGCGATGAGTGGCTTCCTACCGTACCTGTCAGACATCCTGCCAGTTACGAAAGTCAGTGGAACATAGATGAGGGGGGCTGCGCTTCCGATGATGCCAAGTTCAATCTGTGACGCTCCCATGCTGAACGCGAGGAGAGGTATAACTGGAATCAGGACGCCGCTAAGCAGGGACATCCCAAAGCTCACCGCATAGGGGAAATATACGTTGAGGCTCGACTTTGTCCAGCTCATGTGTGAATCCTCAGCTTGACGGATGTGCTTTCTCTCTGCGAGCTCAGTTTGCCTCTATAGTATATAGTTGCTTGGTCTAAATCAGTATCGAATATCTTCCGGTCTTTCTTAACGAATTTCCCATAGCTGCTTGGGACTCTGTTCGTCCCCCCTATCACCAATGTTACCTCCTTCAGAACCCAAGCTGCCGATAACATGACCGATGTGAATGTGAGAACGATTTAGCTCAGTTCTGAGAGGGACTTTACGTACCGTAGCTTGCCGGGCGATCCGAGCTTTACGTATAAACTCCTAGCCCATGAGTACATTTCGGGCCTGGGTCCGAGGAATATAAGCTCAGTGGGCCATAGTAGGCCAGCGACATATGGCAGATCAGTATGCCTAAGGCAGTTCAACATCTCCATGGCGGGACCGGTTCCATCGGGGTTTGATTTTACGTTTTGGGTGGCAGGTGGATCGTGTAGCACGATGGTTGACGGCCTTCCTCCTAGGAGGGCTGCATAGAGGACGATCGCGGCCATGTCACCGCTTCCCATGAGCGCTACCTTGTCGGGGTCAACCCAATCAAGTGAGGCTATGACCTCAAGAGCACGAAGGAGGTCGTAGACCCTCATGCTTGCCACCGTCCTTCCAGTCAGCATGGAAGCTCTCCGTATAAACCACTGGAAATCCTGAGCCCAAGAGGTTTCGCCAATGCCTCTGACCTCCACGACGGCCTTGGCCCAGGAATCGCCAAGCCCTTGCATGAGTTTGTCCCCGTAGCAGATCACCCTCGCGGATCTGGCCAGCGCAATTAGGATCGGCATCGACTTGGAAGCCTTCGATGGCCTCGTCACGTGAATGCGCAGTCTCAGGCCTGCTTCAGGCGTGAAGCCCATCAGATATCCTGATGATGCACCATCCTCTTGCGTGAGCTCGATATTGACGTCGGGATCGCATTTCACCCTTGGGAATGCGCCGAACGTCTCCCTGAGGAGGGTTTCTTTCAGCCAGAGCTTATACCTCGCGATCTCGTCGGCATCCTCTATCATCGGAGTTCCGGGCTGCTTTATGAAGGATTCCTGAACTGTCGTGATCCCCTCATCAAGAGGAGCCTTGTCGAAGACCTTAATTGCATCTGAGAGCTCTTGTGCTGACGGGCTCTCATCGAAATCACCAATTACCTCCGGGGATGCATCAGTGTCTTTGAGATACTTGAGGAACCACTTGAAGATCATCATCCTCGAACTCTCATGATACGAATGGCCTCCTGGAGTTTCTACGAGCAGTACGTTGTCGGATGAGCCGAGAACTTCGTAGAGCTTCTTGAGCTTGCGATACGTCAGCCTTACGGACTCGATGTCGAACATCCAATCCCTTTGGGCTGAACATATCAGCAGAGGCCTTGGGGCTATCAGTGCCCCGACATCGGTTAAGTCCCACATGCAGTTGTTTATCCAGAACATGCAATCGCAGTGTTCCTCAGTAGTGTGTTTGCATACGTGCGACTCCACGGTCGCAGTACCACATACTGGCGCGGCAATTTGAATTCTATTGTCTACGGCCGCTGTGAACCAGCTTATGGCACCGCCACCCGATATCCCCGTCACTCCTATTCTGTCTGGGTTCACCTCTGGTCTGGACTGTAAAACGTCGACCGCGTTCATGGCATTCCAAACTTCAACGCCAGCGGGCGTGTAACCCAAGCTGTACCAATTGAACCAACCATAGTGGTAAGGGCCATGGTGGTGGCCACGCACTTCCCCCCGCTCGATGGTATCGATTATCAATGTCACAAAACCGAGGTCTGCGAACTTTCGGGCATGGGCTTGGTAATGGTACTTCTGGTCCAAGGAGTGGCCACAGAGGTATAAAACACCCGGTGCAGGCTTCACCGTGCCCTTAGGAACGTAGAGGTTGCCGGTGACGTAAAGGCCTGGCAGACTTTGGAAGTATAGTCTCTCAACGTTGTACCCACTGCGATTGAGAACACCAGTTACGACGGGTTTGGCCGGTTTCCTTGCTTTGTCGAGATGGTCAGTCAAGCCAAGCATGGAGATGAAGAGCCTACGCCTTTCGGCCTCAGTCCTATCCCAGTAAGATTTGTCACCCATATCGCTCAATGAGTTGGCGGTTATGCGCTTCGCCTCTTTGCACAGATATTCGTAGACGTTCATGGCCTATACCTGATCCAACACCGTATAACTACTCCCATGAGGGGGAAACCGATGAATGTACCATTGGAATCCTTATTTCATTCACTAGCCAGTCAAACCTTCAAAGGTTGGGCCTTTTCTCCAGATCTCCCACAATATCGCGCCACATTTTGAACAGTATCTGTCCTGATGCTTTTTGGCAAGAAACGTACTTCGCACCTCAGACAAGTGACCCCTCGAATGCAATATCTCCTTTCGTTGTCTGGCGCACGCTGAACCTTCATTTCAATTATCGAATAATATATACTCAGCGATCTAGTTTAGGTATCGCTTGACAGGAAGAAAGGTTAGATGCATCCCCAGATGCCTTTGGCAAGATGGAATGTGGGCTGGCCTACGGCCCTTGCGAGCTATTCTCTCTATATAACAATCCCTACATATCTGGTATATCTATGAGCGGAGGCTTCCTTTCCACCAGATTAGTGCCCCGTGATTCGCTAACATCAATGCGATGATCACTTTATTTTACGAACTATCTCGCCGGCCATCTCCATTGTCGTAACTCGTCCCCCGAGGTCGTACGTGACGCACTTCCCTTCTTCTATCACCGAGTGAGTGGCTTTGAATATCGCTTCGGACTTCTCTTTCTCCCCCAAGTGCCCTATCATCCAAGCCCCTGCGAGGATCGTCGCCGTTGGATTCACTTTCCCCAAACCCCTGTATTTAGGCGAACTCCCATGGGCCGGTTCGAACATGGCATACCTATCGCCCATATTTGCGGAATATATGCAACCTATGCTGCCGACGAGGGCTGCGGCCTCCTCGCTCAATATGTCCATGAAAAGGTTCGTCCCGACGATGACGTTCTGATCGAATCTCTGGGGGTTCTTCACGAGCTGCTGGGCGAAGTTGTCTACGAAGTAGTCTTCAAGTGATATGCCCTCGAATTCATTGGCCACGTCCTTGACCACTGATAAGAAGAGGCCGCAGGTCTCCTTGCAGATGTTGGCTTTGTGGACGGCTATTACCTTATTCCAGCCCTTCTCACGAGCCAATCTGAAGGCGTACCTCGCGATCCTCTCAGAGGATGTCTTGGTTATCTTCCTGATTGTTATCGCAACGTCGTCCGTGAGCCTATGCTCTAGTCCCGCATAGAGGCCCTCCGTTCCCTCGCGCACCATTACGAAGTCGACATCACCCAAAGGCCTCTTGATACCCGGGAAGGTCCTTATCGGCCTGACATTGGCATAGAGATCGAATCTCTGTCTTATGCTCACGGCCACGCTCCTCGGCGTACCTGGCTCGGGCATGGTCGTCGTTGGCCCCTTAAGGCAAGCATCAGTGCTTTCGAGGACCTGCCATGTCTCATCTGGGATGAAGCTGGAACCGCCATGCTTCTTCCACCATTCGAGACCTGCTTCGCAGGGGATGAGTTTGACCTCGGATCCCACTGCTTCGAGCACATCGACCATGGCCTCTATTAACTCGGGACCTGTTCCGTCTCCACGAATTAGAGCCGCTCGCTTTAGCATGAAGGCCATTGCCCGCAGGCTCTACTTTACCCTTTTCCATTCTGATGGAGCGCTGTGAAGTGGCCCCGTCGCTTGGCGTGTGTCATGGGAAAGTGGAGGAATCGATGTCTAGGATACCCTTATCCCCACATGTCGCATTCGAATAGAGACTGGTCCGGGCATAATTGTCCCAAAAGAGGTCTCAAGGCGTGAGGATCGCTAGGACCGATTGTGAGGTGGTACTCAATTTCCTCAGGGAACGTAACCTAGTTGTAAGAGACCTTAGCTTCCTGAGGTTTGGGGAAAGCGTAATAGTGCCCGTCGCGAGGCAGCCCTCTGGCGATGAGGTCGAGGGCCTGGCCTCGTTGGGGATCGCCTATGAGGGTACTGAGGCAGACTTCCCCGCTCGCGAGAACCGACCAAATAACATGCTCGGATATTTGGGGGGCAAGCTCCCTCCTCAACTTTTAGTACGCATCCCCAAGTCTTACGACATCGTGGGGGACATAGCGATACTGGAGCTCCAGGAGGAGCTGAAAGGCCATGGGGCATTGATCGGCAAGGCAGCAATGGAAGTGCACGGAGGGCTCCGTCTAGTTTTGAATAAAACGTCCGACATCTCCGGTAAATTCAGGGTTGGAGGATATGAGGTCATCGCGGGCCATGGACCCACGGAGACCATTCACAGGGAACATGGCTGCCTCTACAGATTGGATCCAACGAAGGTATTTTTCACCCCGAGGTTGTCAACGGAGAGGGCCAGGGTTGCATCTCAGGTCACCGAAGGTGAGGTCGTGGGAGACCTTTTCGCCGGCGTTGGTCCCTTCAGCATCCTGATAGCCAAGAGAGTTGCCGGAGTCAAGGTGTACTCGGTCGACGTGAACCCTCTTGCATTCCAGTACCTGGAGGGGAATATCAGGTTGAACAAGCTAGGGGACAAGGTCATCGCAATACTTGGCGATGCGGCTGAAGTTGCGAGCGGTACATTGAAAGGCATCTGCAGCAGGACCATTATGAACCTGCCAGCAGGGGCTGAACTGTTCCTTGAGGCCGCCTCGAATGCACTTTTGCCAGAAGGCGGTGTCGTTCATCTCCATATATTCGTTGATGGCCTTGAGAGTTTAAGGATCAGGGTGGCGGCAATCGAGGACAAGATTCGGAAGATCGGTTGGAAGGAGGTGACGGCATCACGGACGAGGGTGATCAGAGAGGTGGGAGTCAGGAGTTACCATGTCGCGGTCGACATCTCTTTAAGTCAACGCGAATAGGAACCTGTCGATACATGCACATGTCCGCTAGCTTCCGACATGCGGCCACGTCTCGCCAAGCCTTACCTCAAGGGTTATGTTGACGCTATGCTGTTTCTGCAGCTCCCTTATCAGTGATCTCTTGAGGTGGGACGCCGATTTGTTGCTATGGATTGCCACGGTCCTGCCACAGGTGAAGTCGCTCGTCCTGATGACGATGTCCGTTGGGTGAGTGAACGTTAGGAGCCTGCTCCCCCGAGCCCTGACCGTGTCCTCGATCCCGTTGCACTCTAACCTCAGGACGATCTCCGCTTCGGGGTTCCTCGCCACCCTTTTGAACTGCGGCGTGAGATCCCTTGCACCTTTGTCCGACCGAATTGCCACTATGCAGGTACCCCTCTTGGTTAGGTGATCTTCCCTCGTTATCTCCAGCGTGGTGCCGTGCGTGGCAGAAATGAGGGCGTGACCCATCGCGCGGAAAGCTTCTGTCTCGCGGATTGCAACCCGGCTTTTGAGGGACATTGATTTACGGGGCAATCCCCAGGCTTACCCTTAATAGCGTTGATGCGATGGAGTCCTTGCAGAATGAAGAGGAACAGTGAGTATGAGAACAGGGTCGAACTCATAACCAGGCTCAAGGACGAAGGGATCATTAAGACGCCCGAGGTCGAGCGGTGCCTCCTGGAGGTTCCACGTCACGAGTTCGTATGGCCATCTATGAAGCGATTGGCATACGAGGACACCCCCCTTCCTTTGGGGGAGAGCGGGCAGACGATATCCGCTGTCCACATGGTGGCGATAATGAATGAGCTGCTCGAACTTGGGCCTGGGCTAAGGGTGCTTGAGGCAGGGACAGGAAGCGGATACCATGCTGCGACCGTAGCAGAGGCCATCTCCCCCCTCTCGCTGCCTGAAGAGAGATGGGGGCATGTGTACTCGATGGAGATCGTGCACGAGCTTGCCGAATTCGCCAGGAGAAACCTTGAGAGGACGGGGTATGCTTCAAGGGTGAGCGTTATAGAGCGTGACGGCTCATTGGGCTACGCTGAGGCCGCTCCCTATGACCGCGTATTGGTTACGGCAGGTGCTCCCGGGATCCCCCCTCCCCTCGTCGAGCAGTTGTTAGTGGGCGGCAAGATGGTGATCCCACTTGGGGGCGAGCGGTTCTTCCAAGAGCTCATAATTGGCGTGAAGACTGAATCCGGGCTGAGGACATCCAAGATGGGTGGAGTCGCTTTCGTTCCACTTAGGGGAACGTATGGTTGGTGAGATCCTCAGGGTCGTATCGGTTGGCGATGAATCATTGAAGCGTTTGAAGGCATTCCTCCTGATATCGTATGGTCTCCTCGTTACCTTCGGAGCTGCTGCCCTTATAGATAGGGGGATTGCGGAGTCCATATCTGGCTTTGCGAATGTGATTAGGGATTGGGGCGAGAGTGGCCCGTCGAGATATAATGCGTATCTCGTGTCTTTCCTCATATCGATATTCGGTAATACAACCATCTTCATTCCATTTCCATATACCGCGTTTGTCTTCATAATGACTTCTCAGTTGGGCCTCGACCCCCTCTTGCTCGGGCTGATATCGGGTCTGGGAGCTGCCATAGGCGAGTTATCGTCCTATGCCCTTGGCGCCGGGGGTGGACGGTATCTCGAGAGCCATGGCTACTCCAAGAGGTTCAGTTCCTTGCACACTTTCCTCCTCGAACACCGGAGGCTCGTCCCTCTCGTGATCTATCTCTTCGCCGCCTCGCCGCTTCCAGACGACATAATCATGGTTCCGCTTGGAATCATAAGGTATGGGTTAATGCGAACGCTCGTCCCCTGCTTCCTAGGGAAGACGACATTGCTAATCATCATCGGATATTTCGGGAGCTTTTTGTCAGGTCTAGGTGAGTCTTTACTGGAAGATCCTGTCACGGGTATCCTCTTTGATCTGGTCACGATTGCATTCATAATCACATTGGTTTACGTGATCGTAGAGTATGATTGGTCGAAACTACTGGAAAAGGCGGCTGAAAAACCGCCCCAATCGGCGCTGTGATAAAGCACGGTTGAAAGGTTTAGAGCACTTCGATCAAAGCGTGCGCCATATCAAGTCATCCAGTTTTGGCAATTCATTCCCTTGTTGTGATTTACCGTCTGTCTTGCTTGCCTAGGTAATCCGCATCAGAACCACTTGCTGAGGGAGTCCTTTCGGATCTGCTGCGCTTCGGCCACTTCCTCTGCCGCCTTCCTGACCCTCTCTTCGCTGAAATCGTGCTCCTCCTTAAGATATCCCACGACCGCCTCTACATCGATCGCCTTCCACTGCAGTTCCATTTGATCGGTGACGACTGGGCTCTGGAAGAACCTCCTGGCCGCTTCGAGCTCTGGTGGCTTCTCCAACCCCCTCTCCATGTGTATCCCGTCCAAGCTCTTCCCTTGCTTCACGAGTTTGAGCGCCGTCTTCGGACCGAGGCCCTTCACTCCGGAGTTGAAGTCAGTTCCCACTAGAAGGCCGATCGTTATGAGCTCCTCGCGCGATATGCCGTTTTCCCTGAGGACTTCCTCCAACTGGACGAGTTCAGGTTTGACCTCCACATAGGCCGATCTGCCAGGCAGCTTGCGTCTGCCCGTGATGGCGACGTTCCTTACGAGTCGGGGAGCGCCGAAGAGCAATGAGTCATAGTCTTGACTGGCTGCAGCCCAGACCGATCCAGTGATCGCCATGTGCGATGCTTGTGCCTCTCCCTCCGAAGGCGCCTGCACGACCGGGACCCCCATTCTGCCTAGAAGGTCGACGCTTGTCTCTATTATATGCTCCTCGATGCTGGCCGACGCCTGCGCGAATTTCCTCGCCACGGCCACGTCCCCCCTTTCGACGGCCTCAGCGTACTTCTGTCTGGCCTCTGCCCTGTAGACATGCCTCCTCTCGATCTCGGCCCTTTTGAGATCGGGTGGCTTGCCATCTAGGACGAAGACCGGCTTAATGCCGATCTTGAGAAGGTTGCAACATCTGAAGAAGAGACCCGAGAGGTGGCTTGTCACCTCCCCCCTTCGGTTTTTAAGTGGGGTTCCATCCGGTCCCCTGATTATGGAGAGGAACTGGTAGAGGGTATTGAAGGCGTCGATCGCGATGCTGAGGCCACCGAGGGTCTCCAAGTTAACCTCCTGGCGCGGTACTATATCGCCAAGTTGGACCCCCATGAGGCCATCACCGACGTTCCCATTAAGGTGCTCTCAGGGTCGGTCAGCGGGGGGTTTCCCGTTCATGCCGAATGAACTCTATCCTCTTCCTTCCCCTGCCGAGCGACGTGATCGTAACCATGCCGTTCAATTCGAGCTTCATCAGCTCTTTGTCAAGCGCCGAAGTGGTGAGGTTCTTGTACTCCTCCTTCAGCTTCTTCTCAAGTTCGTCCGTACTCAGCGCCCCTTTCTCTTCTAGTAACTCAACTATCGCATTCCTGATCGGCATAGCATTCCAATCCATATATCCGCATGAAAACGTTGCCTAGAGCCTTAAAACTCTTCTCTGGCTGAGGACCTCGACGTTCTCGACGTTGACGTTGGACCTTATGACCTCCTCGACCTTGTCGGCCAGAGCCCCTTGCTCTGGGACGATCACGTCCAATAAGAGCGCGTTGAGGCCGAAGGCTATTGGCTCGATCCTGCTCATGTGGATCCTTGCTTGGCTTGGCAGGCCCTTACCTATCTCGCCCCTCAGTTGCTCTAGGTCGGTCTCCACGGCCTTGGGGTAGATCTTGAAGCCGATTATCACTTCACCCATCCATGCGACCTCCTATGGACCTTCGAAACCGCACTTCGGGCAGCTGTAGCTCCTGACGAATTTCCTGCATTTCTGACATCGCCAGATCGTGACAGAGCCGCAGCTCGGACAGAAGAACTTTACGGCCTTCTCGCTGGGAACGATTATCTTGTTGCAGGAGATGCACGTGGGCAACCGACTTCACCCTGTATTTTCAAGCGTCCAGCTCCGAACGCGATTAATTAAGCATTCCTCGAGCCACGATGTCAAAGAGGAGCATCAAGGGTATCTTCGTCTGAGCCATGTTCGCAACCAAACTCAGTGGGACTCTGTCGTGGAAATCGAAGTCAGTGCTTCTGAGGATCCTAGCGAGTTCGCCTTTCCTCCTCCCAAGGAACTCAATTCCCTCATCGATCGTCCTGTCGGACGCAGCCGACATCAGCCTCCTGATGAGGCGCATCCGTGCCATGCTGCGTCCTATCAAGCGATCCCTCTCACCCGTCGCCATCAACTCACCCTCATCCAGTGTTGCGGCATACCTTCCGGTCGCCTCGCCCGTCATCTTCGCCATCATCCCACCCAACACTATACCGCCCCCGGTCGTCGGTTTCGTATGACCTGCAGCATCTCCCACGAGGACGATCCTTCCGATCTTCGTCTCCTTCAGCTTTCCTCCAGTCCAGATGGCCCATCTGGAGGCATCGACCACCTCGGTTAAGCCATACATCTCCCTACTCACCATTTCGCACACCCTTGCCGGATCCGATCCCCTTGTCGCGCAGCCGATCCTCGCGATGCGCCCGTCAACTGGAATCGAGTAGGCCATGAAACCGCCGTATCTCTTTCCAAAGAACACGTGGGCGAACGATCTGTCGGTCTCCCTGCATCTCACGGTCACTTGGGCCGAAGGCAAGAGCTCCCCGATCCTTACGTCGAAGCCGGCCGCCGAAGCGAGGCGTCGACCTAGGCCCTCCGCATCGATGGCCACGGATGCCCTTACCTCTTCTCCCGAGTATGTATCGACTAGAACGGTCCCTTCTCGCTGCTTAAGGCTTCGCACCCTCGCATGCGACAACCTACAGCCCCTCTCCTCCGCCATCTCGGCCAAGTGATGTTCAAGGAGGGGCCTGTCGATAACCTGTGCACAAGGCCTGCCTGCGTCAACCTCTTGCGCCGATCCCGACGGGGAATGGAAGACGAAGCCCCTGATCTTATTCAAGACGATGCCCTCTCTACTCCTGATCGCGAGTTTCTCAAATGCGTCGAGGCTTACGAGGCCACCGCAGTGGGTTGGTTGGCCAAAGATCGGATGTTCCTCAAGGACGAGCACGTCGCTGTGCGGGGCCGCATTTATGGCAGCGAGAAGCCCAGAAGGTCCGCCACCGACCACCACGACGTCCGTCTTGGGCAAGGGCGTTCCTGGGGCGGTCGTGGGTTGCGGGGATTTATCTACTATCCTTTACGTGGGGACTTCGACGAGGAGCAGCGAGTACTCCGAGGGGCTCGTGTCGGTGGAATTGTTAAGCCAAGCACCTGACTCGGCTTTCTCCGAATAGGAGAACTTGGTGGTCGGAGTTGAGCTTCTGAGGTGTAGGCCCCTCAGCGTGACATTCAGGCCATCTATGAAGCCACCGGGTTTCCATGGATCGTGAAGTACCAAGAGTATCTCGTCGAAGTCCGTCCTCTCTACCTGAAGCTCCGGTACCCTCATGTGTACGACCCTGGCCCCTTCGGGATGCCAAACGCCGGAATACCAGAAACTCCCGTTGTCCGTGCCGTAATAGAGTAGCTGTGAGCCATTGGTCCCGAACATGTTCCTCATGAATTCGACCGACTCCTCCAGGTATAGATTCCACTTGGTGGGACCGTTTCTCAGGTTAGCCCATGCGTCCTCAAACGGTCCTGGGCGAAAGGCAAGTTGGACGTCGGCCGTCAAGTTACCCCAGAGTATGATCCTAACGTTGACGAAGTAAGGGAACTCCTGAACTACCACGCCGTGGGCCGTGTCGGACGTTGGACCGAAGGCGCCAAGCCAAGTCGTCATGGCGAGGGTGGCCACCAGCCCTATAGCGACGATCTGCCGTCGCTCAAAGTATCTGGTGGCAGCTGACGGCTCGAACTTCATCCTCATTGTCGCGAAGTTGCCCGCGAGAAGTATGGCAGCGGCAATGAAAAACAGCCTTACGAACTTTCCCAATGCTTCATCCTCCAACCCGATGGATATCAGCCTGAGGGGCAACATACCCAGGAGCCAGACCGTTGTGACGGAGGCGAGCATATCGTTCCTGTCGAGATACGTTACACGATCGCCCAGGAGGGGGGCGAGGTTTTTGAACAGGAAGTAGTAGAAGACGAAGGTCAGGACGATTCCGACTAAAGCGAGTGCTTGGAGCGGGATGTTCAGATAATGGGCTATCCAATAGGGGTCGCCATTTGGCACGCCGGTTACCAACGATGCCACGGAGGAGGAGGCCAGGTAAGTGGATCCGCCGATCAACGAGTCCTCTGCCCAGAAGAAGAGGAGTAATTTCGGAGTGTATGGTCTTACAACGCGGAAGAGCGAGAAGATGAGGAGCCCGATGAGGATGTCGCTGCCGATCCCCCCGGCGGACACGAGCCCCTCCTTCCAGTCAGCCGCCCCCCTAAGATTCAAGTATGCTTCACTAGTACCGAAAGGTGAGACGTAAAAGGCATAGAAGTCGTACCCGAGGAGGATGCCCGTTAGTCCATGGCCGATGACCTCGTGTGTCAGCGTGCCAGCAAAGCTTCCTGAGATCATGGCCAGCGAGATCAAAGGAACCAGCTTCAGGCTCCCGAGCAAGCGCGCGGCAGCTGTGGGGCGCTGTGAAGAGAACCGATCCATCGAACGCGATCCCCCAAAGTGATTCATATATGTGTAGGGCCTAAGCAAGTTGCCGTGAGGCGGGATGTCCGCGTCTGCAGCCAAACAGTTCAGCTACAAGCAGGTGATAGTTGCGAGGGCTGAGCTCAACCTATCCAGGGGGAAGTGGTGCGCTCAGGCCGCGCACGCCTCCGTCATGGCAACGGAACAGGCCAGAAGGCACCACAGGTCTTGGTACAAGAAGTGGCTTGAGGAGGGACAGAGGAAAGTCGTCCTCCAAGTTGCGTCACAAGAGGAGCTTCGACGCCTTAAGGAGATGGCCGACAAAGGGGGAATGCCCTCGGTTATAGTCGAGGATTATGGCTTGACGGAGGTTGCACCAGGCACCATGACCTGTATCGGAATCGGTCCTGCCCCAACTGGCCTAGTGGACAAGGTCACCGGATCTCTGGCCCTCTTCAAGTGAAGCTACTGGGGCGCGAACTATTTCATCGATGCGCCTGCATCCGAGAATGGGATCTGGCCCTTCATGAGCTTCCTGAGGGCCTCAGGCAGGTAGCTGGTGCTCGTCCTGACCTGACCACTGTCGTCCCTATTCCTGATCGTGACGGTCGAGTCCTCGAGTGTCTGGTAATCGCATGTAACACAATACGGAATCCCGACCTCATCGCTGCGAGCATATCTTCTCCCTATTGATCCGGAATCGTCGTAGGCTACATCGAACTCGGATCTGAGGGCATTGAATAGCTCCTGTGCCCTCTCCGGGAGCCCGTCCTTTGAGACGAGTGGCAGCACTGCGCAGAGATAAGGCGCTATCCTGGGCGGAAAGGCGAACCATTCCCAACCCCTGCCATCGTCCCTGTAGGAGTAGAGGAGCAGGGCGTAGAACGCCCTGTCTATGCCAAATGAGGGCTCGACGACGTGCGGCAGCACCTTCTCGTTGCCTTCGAGGCAGGTCATGTCCTTGCCGCTGTTGGCCATGTGGGTCCTCAGGTCGAAATCCGTCCTGTAGGCGTTGCCGACGGCCTCCTTCCAACCGAAATCATACTTGATCTCCATGTCGAAGTTCCCTTTCGAATAATGGGGTGTTTCATTGGGCTTCATGTGTCTAAACCTTATGGCCCCTTTTGGAATCCCCAACTGCTGATACCACAGGTACTCCTTGGCCATGAAATACGCCAGGAACTTGGTTGGCAGGATCTTCGAAGCCTCCGCCGCTGCCAGCTCAATGGGCTCCCCGCCCTTTGCCTGCGCCTCCCTGGTCAAGATCGGTATCTTCACGTTCGCGATTTTATCAAAATGAGGGGGGTCATCGAGCTTCTTCGGGTTGATGAACATCTCGATCTCCATCTGTCTGAACTCCCTCAACCTAATCAACCATTGTCTTGGCGAGATCTCGTTCCTATACGACGTGCCCATTTGGGCCACTCCGAAGGGTAACTTGGCCCTCGTGGAGGCGCATATGTTCCTGAAATTGACGAAGATCCCTTGCGCGGTCTCGGGCCTCAGGTACGCCATGTTCCCCTCGACGGGGCCGACGTTAGTGGCGAGCATTAAGTTGAAGATCCTCGTCTCGCCGAGATCTCCCCCGCACTTGGGGCACTTGATCCCCTTCTCAGCTATGAGCCTCGTGAGCTCGGCCGGTCCCATTCCTTCCACAAATTGGCCAGTTGCATCCTCGATTACGTTGTCGGCCCGGAAGATCGAGTTACACTTCTTACACTGCGTTGCGGGGTCGATGAAATCCTTCAAGTGCCCAGAAGCCCTGAAGACCTGCTCGGGCATTATGGTACATGTCTCGACCTCAAAGATCCTGTCCTCCGGCGGCAGGAAGAACTCCCTCCAGAATTCTACAAGCTTCCTCTTCATCATGAAACCTATCGGGCCGAAGTCGAAAAACCCGCTCATTCCACCGTATATCTCGGATGACTGGTAGATGATGCCCCTCCTCTTTGCGATGTCCACGACTCTTTCGAAATTGATGGCAGCCACCTTTTCCAATCCCCCATCAACACCTAGCCGAGGAGATGCCTTCAGATGCACCACGGGAAAGATTGTGCTTCATACATATCAAGATCTGTTCCGCCTGCCGAGCGCAACCAAAATCGGAAGGATTTTGTCTTTAACTCTTTCCGAGCTCCAGTGTTGGCACAAGTGAAGGACTGCCCGTGATATCGATGACGCCCACAAACGCATTTATATATCAGAACCCCCTATGTAATATAGTATAGCTTTAGGATAATGGAGAAAGGACCTATGGTATTCCCTGCAGAGGCAACGCTAAGACTCAGAAGGCGATCGCTCCAAGTTTGCCAGGAACTCATGCGACTGGTTGTCGACACAGTGAGGGAAACGCTGAACCAATCTACGGCTTTGCAGAAAAGTGACCTAAAAGTCGCTGAGGACGCATACATGGCGATCGCGGGCCTGAAGGAAAGGGCAATGGAGACCAAGAGGGCCCTGACAAACGAGCTGATTGAGGCGGGGGCAATACTTCTGAGCAGGGAGGATTTCCTCAGATTGGCGGCCCCGATAACCGAGATGTCGGACCTTGCCGAAGGAGCTTCATACAGGTTGAAGGAGCTGGCTGCCAGGAGGATCAAAATACCGAAGGAGATAATTACGGACATATCGAACCTTGCCGAAGGGGTCCTGAATTCGGTCCTGCGCCTCAGGGAGATAATCATATCGCTCAGTTACGATCCGTCCAAGGTCGAGGAGCTGGCCAAGAATGTGGAATCGTCCGAGAGGATAGTCGATACGCTGTACAGGTCGACCGAGACGAGGATTATCTTCAGCAAGATAGAGGTTCCAGTTCTGATCATGCTGCGAGACATAGCGAATCTCCTTGAGGAAATAGCTGATAAGACAGAGGATGCTGCGGATTCCGCTAGGATACTCGCGCTGAGCGCGTTCTAGGGGCACTGAATGGGACATGAGTGAAGGAGGGGAACAAGAGAGGCGAGAGCCGCCGTTGGCCGAGCTTATCGAGGACAGGCTGATTGTGTGGGACCCAGAGGAAGGTTCCAACATATACAAGAAGGGATACTTCGGAAAGCCCATCGGGATATCGAAACCCAAGACCCCCGAGTTCGACGTGCCCCTCGCGCTCGACCTCATAGAGGGGCTCTACTTGCTCGAAGAGGGGGAGATCAAGGTTGTGACCGGCCCCAAAAGGAGGAACGTCACGGCCAAGCAGCTAAGGGGCAGGGCCAAGAAGACGCACGAGAGGTTCCTGCAGAAATACGCCGTATATAGGGATCTGAGGAAGAAGGGCTACGTCGCAACCCCCGGCATAAAATTCGGATGTGATCTGTCGATATACCAGAGGGGGCCGGGCATCGACCATGCGCCATTCCTCGTCGAGGTCAAGTTGCCAAGCGACATGTTTGATGCTCCGGACATCGTTCGAGCGGGGAGGCTCGCCACGACCGTAAAGAAGAAGTTCGTATTCTCCGTCGCCGATCTTGCCGAAGGGAACATCGATTACCTCTCGTTGAAGTGGTGGAAGGCTTAGCCACTGCCGTTATCTGATCTTTAGCAGTTCCCCCTCGTCGAACGACCTCTCAAACCTTAAGGGCAAATCTTAGGAGAATCTACTGTCTCGCATCGAAATGGATATATTTTACTGACAAAGATGTGGGCTGTCCCGCGGACCCGCGGTAAGATGCTGAAAGACATCCCGCAGGCTCAGACTGGTAGAGCTTCCGGCTGTAGATGATGCGCCTCGAGCGCGTCTGTTTCAACCGACTGTGGGACAATGGCTGAAACCGGACTGTCGCAGGCTCAAATGAAATCCTCGAAAATGAGAATCCTGCCCGCGGGACCTCTGACCAGCTCCCTCACTATAGGATCGTCTTGACCTTTGTGGTAGTACGTGGGCCTATAGACCCTTCAAGTATTCCAGGTCGCGCCTCAATTTCGTAAGCGTATCTAGCTCCGAGAAATCCTCGAGCGAAAGGTAGCCATCGTACCCAACGGCCCGCAGATCGGCTATGACCCTTCGCCAGTCAACTATCCCCTCTTCTAGCCGCGCTGCCTCAGCCCTCCACGTCCCCGTACGATCCTTCCCCCAAGCCGAATTCTTGACGTGGACGTGGCGCAGGTAATCTCCAAGCAGCTCCATTCCCATCTTCCATTGTTCGTAACCCTCGTAGACCATGTTCCCGGGATCATAGATGACGCCCACGTGCTCGGGGTCGAAGTTGGAGACTATGCGGTGCGCGAGGCCCGCGCTGGGCATGATGTTGCCCATGTGGATCTCGAGCAGGGCCGTGACGCCCTCTTCCTTTGCCAAGCCCTCGATCTTGCGGACATTCTTAACGGTCTCCTCATAGAGCTGGTTATAGTTCCTCGTGCCATCGTATCGTGGTGCCCCGACCCTCACGTAGGGGCAGTCCATTGCACTTGCAGCCTTCATGGCCCTTTGGACCTCCTCAACCTGTCCGACCCCCAGATAGGTCGCAAGGCAGCTGACCTCAAGCCCACTTCCCTTGGCGAGGAGCTTTACCTTGGGGGTGCTCTCCACGATGGTGGTTAAATCCACTGTGCTCCTGTTGTACCCCCAATACGAGGGCTTCTCATGGCCCTTCTCGACCACCCTTTCAACCCTCCACTCGACGCCGTCGAAACCCAGGTCGCCAAGTGCCTTGGCAGTTTCATCGAGATCGAACTCGGGCATCATCACCGTAAACACACTATACTTCATGTCCCTCCCAACAGGCCCCAACAGACCCCGATATATGTGGTAGCCATGTGGGTGAAATGTCTAATAATGAACATCGCGCTGGCTTGGGTGGTAAGGACATGAAGAGGATCGCCGTTCTGACAAGTGGCGGAGATGCCCCTGGTATGAACACCGCTATCAGGGCCGTCGTTAGGACCGCCATCTTCTACGGCCTTGAGACTTTTGGGGTGGAGAGGGGCTACAAGGGACTGATAGAGGGCCAAGTCCATCCCCTCACCAGACGGTCGGTCAGCGGCATCGTGAACTTGGGGGGGACCATCCTGAAGACGGCCAGATGCGATGAGATGTATACGAGGAAGGGGGTTAAGAGCGCCGCCAAAACGCTGAAGGATAATCACATCGACGGGACAGTGATCATCGGAGGGGATGGGTCGATTCGGGGTGCCTGGGAGCTTTACAAGGTGAGTGGCATCCCCATCATCGGCATTCCTGCGTCGATCGACAACGATGTATCCGGCACCGATTATACAATCGGGTGGGACACGGCGGCCAACACGGCCCTTGCGGCCATCGACAAGATCAGGGACACGGCGACGTCGCATGAGAGGGTCTTCATAATCGAGGTGATGGGGAGGGACAGGGGATTCCTGGCGCTCCAGGTCGGCCTCGCCTCTGGCGCTGAATTCATCCTCGTCCCCGAGATCAAGTTTAGTTTGAACAAGGTCTGCCGCGAGCTCAAGGAGGCGCGTAAGAAGGGGAAGAGGTCGAGCATAATAGTGATGGCCGAGGGCGCGGGCAACTCCTCAGAGATCGCTCAAACGATAGCCAGGAAGACGGGGTACGATGTCCGCCTCAGCATCCTCGGATACATACAGAGGGGCGGGTCGCCCACGGTCCTCTCGAGGTATCTGGCAAGCGTATTCGGTTATGAGGCAGTGGGGCTTTTGCTCAAAGGGAGGGGGGGACTGATGGTCGGCATGGAGCGGGGACGGGTTGTCACGCACAGGCTCGATTACGCCTGGAGAAGGGGGAAGAAGTTGGATGGAAGGCTTTACCGCTTGAACGCCATACTCGCGACCTAGGCCTTTGCTCGATCGCATACGGAACGATAGAGTGTCGCTTATATCTGGGAGCGTCACTATATCGTTTAGATAGATGTCGGTCGAGTCGATCTCGGAAGTCGAGGCGGGGCACCTCTTCGAGGAGCTCTTCTTGCACTACAAGAAGGACTATATTGAAGAAAAGGAGATACTCGATTTCCTCAAATCCCGTGATTTAATTGTAAAAGATCGTGAGCAACTTACGTTACTTATGTTTAAGGCGGAGAGGGCGATGGGATGGATAACTGTTGGGGTGGGACCTGGTTGGCTTCCTGTCATATTTGCCAAGACTCCTGAAGATCTGGAAGATTTCTTAAAAGAACATGGAATTAAGAAGGGAAAGAAGAAGCATTAGGTTCTTCCTAATTCTTTATTTATTCTATCTACTTCCTCTTGACTTAATATCTTGCCCTTATACTCATTATAGAAGCCCCACATTAGTTTAAACGTTTTTTCCACTTTACTTTCTGGCAAGAAGCCAAATTTATTTGTAAACCTCTCAACCGCCTCAGCACCAGAGAAGGAGACACGCCATTCTGTAGTCACTCGATCTCGTTTGCTCCTATAGAGAGATTGCGGGGAGATATGTACTTCGATGTCCAGTGTTGTGTTTAGAATTTTAATTTCGTCTTCTAATAGAGGAAAAGGTACATATAATACTCGCGTCCTAATTTCATCTGGAATCATACCAAAACTGTATTTATTTCCCTTGTTTAAAGTGTTAATGTATACATAAGGTAATGAATCTGTAACATCTATGCTCCTCGAGTATCCTAAAGAAATGGACAGCCTATTATTCTCGGATATAGAAAGATTTGGCCAACCCTCTTCAGTTAGTGTTGTAGACATGTGGTATTTCGAGAGTTCGGGATCGTCGAGGATTCGTTCCGGCAGGTGATGAAGGTATTGGCCCCTCGTCTTTTTACCGGGGACGAGTCCAGCCTTGATCATCAATCTTGCAATGATCGCGCTTACGTAAGTCTCAGGAACGTTGTCCTTTCCGATCCTTCGGTTCCCGTGGCTGCCGAGAGAGTCTATGAGCTCTGAGACCCTCTCGTGCAATGAGAGATCCAAGTTGCAGTATACTCCTCGGGGGTTTCTACCGCCCTTCACGCTACCCTCGTTAATCACGTGGGTCATCAAGCGGTAGATCCCGGGCTGGGCCAGCGGGATCGGGTAGCGCCTCCTGAAGAGCTTCATCCCCTCCAATGATTCAGGTGGTATGTGCAGCAGCTCACAAGCCTCCAGGAGCGTAGCTACCCTGACGGGGATTGTGGCGGCGTCCTTCCCCATTATCCTCTGGAACTTCCTCCTCCGCTTCGGGGAGATCTCCGGCGAGAGAGGTCCGTATGCGAGCGGGCGAAGGAGCGTCCGAAGGGAATCCCTGTCGACATCGAGGGCGGCCAACGATGACTCGTCATGCCAATGGTAGAATTCATCCGCCTTAGCAGGGGTTCCTGCCCTGCCCCTTATCCTGCTCTTGCCCAAGGGGATCGACCGACATCGTCAGCTGCAGCAGCGCGCGCCTCATCCTCCGAACTCCCTGTAGGCGATGCCTTTCCCCTCGAGGAACAGCGCCCCCCTCAGGTCGTGCTCGGATCCCCCAGCCTCCTCCCTTGGCGCCTGCCACGCGCCCAGCGAGTAGAACCTACGACCCCCGATCGCCTTCCTATGGTAGCCCCCCAGCACGAGGCAACCGCACCCCTTCTCCTTCAGGAGCTCGCCCACCCTCTCGGGAGAGGGCATCCCGAAGTTCAGCGACGGGCCGTACGCGGCGTAGAGCCTCCTCCCCCCTGCCGATAGGATTGTGATGCCATCCCTCGCCGCCACGTAGAACTTGAAGATGTGATACAGGTGCAGGTATTCGAACTCCCACAGGAGGTATTTCGAGAAGTGCACGTTTGGGTGGATCTCGTAGTCGTAGGCGACGCGCTTGAGCTGTTCGGCCAACGTCGGCAGTGACCGGTCGGCGCCCCCGTAGACGGGATATACCTCGCACGAAAGCTCGTGCATCAGGTTGAAGAAGGCCTTCGAGTGCTCCTCCAGGAGTTTAAAATCGGATGTCGCCATGTCGAAGGTGTCGCCGAGGAATATGAGCGCCTCTGGTTTCTCCTTACGCATGGCATCGCAAAAATCCAAAACCAGGCTCCCCTCCGTGCCGATGTGGAGGTCGCCCACGATCGCGAGCTTCTTCTTACGGTGGACCACGTCGACCGACTCGACCTGCGGGAACCCCCTGCCCTCCATTGCGCCCTGGACCACTGAGAGGTTGTGAACCGCCCTGTCGAATGTAGACCTCGAGAGGGCTCCCCTCTGCCCCTTACTGCAGGGTGCGCAACTGCAAAGGAGGTCCCTCTCGTAAGCGTTGGCCTTGCCCCCCGCACTGTAAACCATGCCGCGCTTCGCGTCTATGAACCAGCTGAAGCCGGAGACAGAGGCTTCAGGACAGGCCTCCTTAAGGGGGTACCTGATCAGGTACGGGTCGGTCGCCCCGATGATCAACGTTTTTCGAAATTTAGAGCTGGCTATCTTCAGGGCATCCCACATGAGATCCATGAGGAGCCGGTCCTTCCTGTGCTTCAGATATTCGGAGACATGGACGGCGACGCCTTCGACGCCCATCGCCCTCAGGAGGTCGGCACATCTATCGTACTGATCAGCGTTGGAGCCATTCAAGAGCCCTATGGCGGGGATGCCCGCTTTGATCACCCTCCGCAACTGCTCGACGCCGTGGACCGTATTCCTCCAGGAGACGTCGGTCGGCATGTCCACATAGGTCGGGACGTCCCAGGCGACCGCGAAGTCGAAGTTGCATTCGAGTGCGAACCTGAGGAAGTCGATGAAGTACGCCTCGCTCATCACGTAGTCGTCGGGTCCTATGCTCGAGAGGCCGACGGGACCGTTGAAGCTGAGGGTTTCGTGTATGTCCCATCGCCTGAGGTATATCGCGTTGTCCCCCCAGATCTCGTAGAAGGGGATCAGGATGCCCCTCACCGGCAGGTACCTGTGGGCATAGCTCCTGAAGTCCATGAGCGAGATCAGGGGAATGGCGGCAGGGGTCTCTAACAGCGTGGATGTGGTCTCGTTCGCTCCGCCGTCGAAACCTTGGTGCCCCATGTCGAGTGACATCTGTACATCGATGGGCTAAGTATAGCCGAGTAAATAAGCAGCACTTAATCCAAATTTTTATGACCGGACTCAACTGATGAGTAGGGATGGTTCTCCTTTGAGGAGAAGCGGGCCCGGTGGGATTTTTAGGCCGAGTTCGTGGCGAACCTCGAGAACCCATGACTTACAGGTTAAGAGCCTGCCACTCTACCTGACTCTTCCGATTACCGTCGTCTCGTACGACCTGAATCGTCTGAGTTACGGGCCCAGCGTTTTTCAGCCTCCTTTTCCCATTTAAATCTTGCTTGTTCCACTTATTCATACGTTCAAATCATTAGTGGGAAGGCCGTGTATGATCGGATAGATATTGCTCCCTCCTTTGTATGTATGTAATCCATGGACTCAACCTGAACTCACTTAGAACAGTGTACTTCTGGGAGCAAGATAGATGCGTGCTCATATGGAAGTAAAGCATAGACGCGAAGTCATCTGGAATGCGAGGTCGAAGCATCGCGCATTCCACTACCATATGTTTTTAGATTGATTCGACACAGGTTTGACTCTGCATTATGTGTTGGATCGCTCGTGTCGGTTGACCCCCAAATTGCCGATTTCCAGGTGATTTTTCTGGCCTTGACTTAATCGTCTTCGGCCGTAATCGTAAAAATATGTAAACCATCTGCATCTGTAATATCGATGAACTATTCTGATACGTATATGGGGCGTTTGAACTATTCTGAACCATTTTAAGCCTTCTTTCGTTTAATCATGCTCGGAAAGGGTTATTCCGTTCTCGCGCAGGTTTTAATGTCAGATGTGTATGAAGTGCACGAGTGAATAGGACGAGGTCGGCACCTTAAAGGTGAACGGGTTACGATGGCTAGGAGCAAGTTCCTTCGACCAAGTATCGCGTGCTTCGTTCTACTCGCGATGATGTTGCTCCCGACGTTATACATAGACGGCGTAGTAGGCCAACCGGACATTACAATTAGTAGTGTAGGACCGTATGCCGTAGGCGACACTGTAACCTTTGCCGTTGTGGGACTTGAAGCTGTAACTGATGGAGGATACGTGGTAATTATCTCGCGCACGATCGAAGGGGTCAAGGAACTGCCCTATGTGGCAAAGCTGGATATTACTAAAATTCCTGATTCGGCTGTGGAATGGCATATCCCATATGATACTGAAGACGGGACGTACGCTGCTGAAGTATACCACGAAGTGGCAGATGTTCTCGATAGTGAACCACTCACCCCGATGAAGGCGGAGTTCGAGATCGAGTCCAGTGTGGGCGAGAGGCTCAGCGCTCTTACGGACGATCTCAAGGGATTGGAGGAATCGGTCTCGGCAGAGAGTTTACTGGCCAGCCTATCGAACGCCATCAGGAAGATCGAGGCTGCCATGGCGCTATATGAGGAAGATAGTAGTAGTAAAACGGCGGCGAATCAGCTCAGGGCTGCGAGGAATATGCTGACTGCATTCGTGCACAAAGTCTTGGCACAAACTGGCAAGTCTATAGACATAGATGTGGCTGACGATTTGACCGGCAAGGCCCTCGAGTATATACGATACATAGACTCGATTATCGGTTCAACCCTGGTCCCGCTTGGAAAGGAGCTCGCGCTCAACGTCGAGAAAACCTTGTACAAGCAGGAGATGCACCTGGCCAAGTTCATGATGAGGAAGGGATTGGACGAAGCTACTACCGATGAGGAACTCCTTTCACTGCTGAACTCAATGGAGGAGGAGCTGACGGGGGCCCTGGGACGCGCAAAGGGTAAAATGCAGCTCCTGCAGAACCTCTTGAATAGCGGGGTCATAACGGAGTCGGATTACCAAGCCTTACTAATGGAGTTGGAAGAGGGCGGCGATTCGGTTAACCTAGTCAAAGCGTTGGCTGAACTTTTGTCTGAAAAACTGGAGGAGCTGGAGCAGAATAAGCCTGGATTGGGCGTGCACTTGGGCCAATTGAAGCAAGCTGCCAAAGAGCTTGTAGACGAAAGTGAAGCTGCTGGAAAGAGCCATGGCGAGCTGATGTCGGAAGCACATTCGCATGCCAACCAACATGGACATGATGGAAGCAACGACAGTAACAATGGCAACGATCATGGTAATGGCAATGACCAGGGTAATGGCAGTAACAATGGCAACGACCAGGGTAATGGCAGTAACAATGGCAACGACCAGGGTAATGGCAGTAACAATGGCAACGACCAGGGTAATGGCAGTAACAATGGCAACGACCAGGGTAATGGCAGTAACAATGGCAACGACCATGGTAAAGACAACGGCAATGGCAAGGGTAAGAATGGCAAAGGCAAGAATAATTAGGTAATAATAATAAATAAATAAAGGATAAGGGTCACCTCAAAGTCGAAATATTCGAACTCTCAACTCTTCTTGAGTTGCTTATTTTTAAGTCTCGACGGAGACAGTTCCCCCTGTGCGGGTCTTGGCCAATAGGTACGGGATGCCCTCTTGCCCTAGTCTAAGGCATATCGCACTCCTAGTCCTATTATTTGGGGCTCTTGCGCGTTTTGGCCAAGCTTATGCAATAGATCGGATCGAGTTCCCAAGTTTTAGCACATCTTACAGGATCGAACTGTTACCTAACTGCTCAGCCCTTTGGTCGATAATGTACAGCGTCCCCCTATCGGGAACCGATGATGAAGCACGTTTTGAGGCATACATCCAGAATTTCACAGCTTCGAAGGTGGAGTTCCTGCAGTCCTTTGAGCAAGACATGGTTTCGGTTGTGGAACAGGCGTCGAACATGACGGACCGGACTATGTCTGCCCAGGGCTTCGATGTGATCGCGGTCATCATCAATACACCCACGATCTCGCGGGGCACCATAACCTATCGCTTCCTCTGGACGAACTTCCTTGAGGAAGCCTTGCCGATGCTCTACATGGGGGATGTATTCGAAGGGGGACTATATCTCTATGAGAATGATTCCCTAACGGTGGTTCCGCCAAGTGGGTTTAGGGCTAGCTTCGCGTCCCCGCAGCCCGACGCCCTTGGCGGCATTATCTCATGGCACGGTCCGAGGAATTTCACCTCTGGCGAGCCGGCAATGGAGTTCCAAAGCATGGCGACGTCAATCACCATAAGCCTTGAACATGAGGAACTGGCCCAGGGAGACCAAGTGGTCGTGCTGGGCAGGATAGAGCCCCCGCTGGCCGTGCTTGTCAACGTCACTTTCAGCAGGCCGGATGGCGGAACGATCAGCCAAACTGCGACGACGTCAGCTCTCGGTCAGTTCACGTCGACGATCACGGCAGACGAGGTGGGGACTTGGATAGCCCAGGCAAGTTGGGATGGTAACGGCGAGTACCTGGGAAGCGCAAGCCAGGTGATTACACTGCCCATTAAATCCGCATTTAATTACGCGTTAGTTCCACTAATCCTGTTACCGGTAATCGTCGTAACGGGCTTGATGGTCCTTAGGAGGAGGGCAAGACTGCCAGTTGAAAGCACGCTGGGAACGCCGAGGAGCGATGAGGAAAACGTCTTGGCCCTTCTGAAATCCGCAGGAGGCCAAATGCTCCAGAAGGACATAGGTCGGACGCTGGGATTCTCCAAATCGAAGACAACGGCCATCCTAAATGGCCTTGAGGCCAGCAACTTGATCGAGAAGGAGAAGAGGGGCAGGCAATACCTGGTAAAACTGCGGTGACGCGGTTAGGCGTTGTGGCTTGGGTTGGGCAGGGGGAAGGGTGAGTAGGACGGGCCTCCAGCGATAACGGGGAAGCTCACACTGTCGATGCCATTTGCTCCCGCAATCGAAGGCACCCTTTTTATAAGGAACTCTGGGCATTAGCGCCCGCTCTTGAATCGCAACATGCGCCTTCTGATGCTCGTGTCCTGGCTCTTCGGCTATGCATCGGGCGCATATGAGGTTCTCTTCCCGCTTTACTTGGATTGGATAGGTGTCTCATTCACAGACATGGGAATCCTCTTCGGCATAACCGCTGCTGTGATTATGCTATTCAATGTCGTCATTGGGTCCAAGTCGGATGTCGTTGGAAGGAAGATCTTCTATGCGGTTAGCTTGGCTCTGTGCAGCCTTGTTAATTTCCTTGTGCCATTCTTCAGGAGATTATGGGAGACTGTTTTGCTCTCGATAGGTCAGTCTGGGGCCACATCGATCAGGGGCACCGTTCACAACGTCTTGCTCTTCGAGCTCACTAGGAAAGCCTTCGTCTCGGCCTATTCGAGGGTCAATGGCATCGAGTACTTCGCCCAAGCCTTAGGGCTTATGGGCGCAGGCCTGATTCTGGCAGCCACGTCGTTTAATTCGGCTTTCATGCTGTCCTCCGCGATCTTGTTCGTAGCCCTGCTCATCTTCTTACTCGGTTTCAGAGAGGAGCGATCCGGCGTTGTAATTGCTAGCGGAAAAGGTGGTGCCGATGTCTACCTGCCAAGGGAGCTGAAGATCTTCGCGGTCTCTGGCTTGGTCATGGCGGTGGGCTTTGGTTGCAGCCATGGCTTCATGACACCCCTATTCTTCGTCAAGAAGTTCGGGGCGGACAAGGAGACGGTGTCGCTGATCCTGACCCTTCATCGCTTGTGTTATGCCGTCCCCTTGATCTTCGCGGACAAGGTCCTTGCCTTTCTCAGGAGGTACAGCTTGAAGAGCATAGTGATAGCCCTAATGACCTATCAAGGCGTCTCCATATCCGTCGCCGCATTTATCCCAAGCCTTCTACCTGCAACGGTCGTCTTCGTGACGCATGACCTTTTGGCTGCGGCCTTCTGGTCTCCTGCTCAGAGCGTGCTCATTCAGAGCTACTGCAGGGAGGAGAGGAGGGGGGCGGATTCGAGTAAAGTTGGCAGCATAAGCTCGATTGGGGGAATAGCCTCTCCTTTCATAGCTGGTTTGCTGGCCACGCTCGACATAAGCTTCCCCTTCCTCACAAGTGGCATAATCACCGTGTTGGCGGCACTCATCCTTCTTCTCATCTAACGGTTTTGGAAAGGTGCTGCGGTGTCAGCACGATGTGGCGTTGCCGACCCAATCACCGTGAGGCCATGGCATGCCTTTCTTGTTCAGCTCTTCTCGCGATGGCGTGACTCTTTGCATCGTTATTCGCGGCTGAAATTATCTCATCAGCAAGGCATTCATCGATCGTCTTAGATTTGTGGAAACTTGCTGCCCTGGCTCCTTCTGTCAGATTTTTGATGGACAGATCAACTCTGCGCGAGGGCGCCATGTCGACGGCGTGGAAATACACGATGCCTCCATAGCTGACCCTTGTGGTGTCCTCCTTTGGTGCAGAGTTCTCGACGGCGCGAACGAGCACCTGAAGTGGATTCTCTCCCGACCTCAGGCTCACGATCTCCAAAACGTTTGCCATTATCTTCAGGCTTCCGGCCTTCTTGCCCGTGTATCTCTTCGTCCGCATGAGCCTATTGGCAATTCGCTCCACAAGATCCACCTCCATCTTCTTGAACCTCTCGCTCTCATGCCTGCCGGATGTATGTGGGAAGAACATCTGTTTCAGCGTTATCGCGTTCTTGAGCCCTGGATCTGAAATCGTTATGGAAGAGGGATCCCATTTCCCGAAGATCAAGGTTTTCGTAGGTTCTGGCATCTGACACACCGGTTAAGATTACCTCACGGCCTTCTGCTTCTTCCCCTTGATCATGGCATCAAGGGAGATCCCATTCACTGCTATGACCTTGTACCTGACCCCAGGCAGGTCACCCATGCTCCTTCCCCTCGAACCCCCTATTCCGTCCACGAGTACCTCGTCCCTCTCCTCTATGAAGTTCAGTCCTCCGTCCTGTGGGACGAATGCTGTGACCTCTAGGCCGTTCTTGATGAGCTGAATCCTCACGCACTTCCTCACGGCCGAATTGGGCTGCTTGCTCTCAATGCCCTTCTTCTCCAGGACCAAGCCTCTGCCCAATGGGGCCCCTTCGAGGGGGTCTGCCAGCAATTTCAGCCTCAACATACGGCGTTTATAGTACCTGTTACCCCACCTTAACCGTTGCCTTTTCTTGACCAGGTTTCTGCCCGCGAACAGGCCACTGGCGCCGCTTCCCAATTCCTACACCTCGAAGTAGACACAGCTGCTCCAAGGGCTTATTTATCGATTGCTTCCGTTTGGTAGCTCCTTATCCCATAAACCATACCATGCATGGGATTTGCGGTTGATGCCAGCTCGGTCTGAATTCCGCAATGGAAGGCGATCGCGTTCAGATCACATGTTTACTGTTTTGATTGAGCGCTGTCCTAATTTCGCGACCCAAAAGATATTTATCTACGTGAAGAAGCCAGTTGTGAGCAACTTAGCCCATAGTGGATTGATCTGGGGTCTTGAGGAAAAACAACGCAGCCCACGAAGGAATCAAGGTTAGATTGACAGGCGAGGTGATGAAATACATCTCCCTGTTCGAGGGATTCACCCAGGCTGCTGCTCTCGATTGCATAATCGACGATGAGGAGGAGACTATCTTCATCGTGTCACCCGGGGACGCGAACAAGTTAAGATCCTCTGCCATTCGGAAGCTTGAGCAGATGATCAAAAGGCCAGTTGTAACGGTTGAATATTCGAATGACCCATCTCAGTTCATTAGGAATAGCCTTCTGCCGGCAAGGGTGCTCGAGGTGAAGATGGTTGAGCATGCGGATGGGAGAAAGACGGCTTCGGTCACGGTTTCGGCTGCCGACAAAGGAAAGGCGATTGGCAAGGGCGGAAGAGTTGCACAGAGGACGAGGTCGTTGGCGAAGCGCTATTTCCAGGTCGACAACGTGCACATCTTGTAGCATCTTGTGAAATTGCCGCTATTCGTATTTGGGAATGCCCCTATTCGCAAGGAATATACCAAATGGACGGGATGCGCGTTATTAGATAAAGGAGGTATCGCTTCATTCGAGTGGAAGCCTAAAGTGTTCCTCAATGAGGTGGTGGTATTGCTTTGGTTGCATTAGGGAATCGAATGCCCTTTGTACGACCTCGCTTACCGGTTCCCCTGTTAAATGCGACTAATCTTTTACTGCCCGTGGATGTCTTCTCTGCCCTGCGTACCTCATGGTTGGTGATTATCGTCATGTGCTTTTGCAGTTCCCTTTTTGCCAGTGCTGATATCTCCGGTTCCTCTTCGGGCAGAAATTGGGGATTTCGGCCAACTATCGTGACCTTGGATCCCATGGCGGAAAGGAAATGGCCATACTCCGCAGCTATGTATCCACCACCTATGATCGCGATGCTGCCAGGCAACCTGCTTAGCATTAGGATTGTATCGCTTGTATAGTAACCGACCTTTTCGAGACCTTCTATTCGAGGGATCATGGGCTTCGATCCTGTGCAGAGGAAGATCATCTTCGAAGTTATGGCAGTGTCACCGACCTTTATTGTATATGGAGCGATGAATTCGGCCGTAGTGGCGTAGTAATCTATGTTTTCAGAACTGGAAAGGCCTTCCCTTATCGCGTTTATGTCCTCATTGATAAGGGCCCTCATCCTCCCCATCACTCTCCCGAAGTCCGTGCCCTTTAAATCGACACGTATGCCAAGTTCCTCAGCTCTCTCGATCGTCCTCACCAATTCTGCCGGATATAGTAGTATTTTGATGGAATGCAGCCTCTCGTTAGGCAGATTCCCCCGGGCTCGTCCTTATCTATGACTGCGACCTTCACCTTTGGGTTCCCTTTGATAACGGCATTTACTATCTCCATGGCAGAACCTGTGCCTATAACGATGATGTCATACTCCTTCATGTCAAACAGCATTAACTCTATAGTATTAAAAATAAACATTTACTATCGCAATCATATGAGAGCGATAATAAGTGAAAAAATGAAAGAGGAATTCTGCATTGGATAGTAATGAACACCTTTTTTAGACGTTCTCAAGGAGCTTGCCTCAGAAGCTGTGCTGATGCCCAGACATCAGATAGCTGAATTCCCACTACTAATGGTACATCAGTATTTCTTACTCGCATTAATCTAGAAGATTTATCTGCATTTTAAATCCTTATTTTTCTCACAAATAGATTTAAGTATTCTAACGTTGGCCTTCATAATGGCAAGTGGTAATTTAATAAATAATATATCGAAAGACAAGAGGGGGATCAGTGCCGTAATTTCCACGGTCATCATCGTCGCCGTAACGATCGCCGTCGCAATCGTGGTCGCGTACTGGATGGGTGGGCTCGCGACCATCTTCACCCGCTTTGAGAAGATCGAGGTCAAGAGCGCCTTCGTCGTGAGGAAAGGAACGGTGTATAACATAACCATAGCCTACATAAACACCGGTGCGACGGCCACCAGCATAGACTTAATCACGGTAAATGGCGTACCTGTTACGAGCTATCTGGTACCCTTACAAAGTGGCGGCGCTTTCACGACTGATCCGACGTGCCAAATAGGCGTTGAGAAAGTGGGGTGGATTTCGTTCCCTAATCTGACAACGGATCCGAGCGGTAACGTACTCACAAGCGGCGTAACCGCCACTATTAACCTGCATACGACGGGCGGAAAGGACTACTACACCTCAGTAACGCATCCATAATCCCCTTGGGGTTCGTCGTTACGAAAGGACGAACTCCCAACTATTGTATAATTTATATTCTACACACCTGATGGTTATTGGATAGTAGACAACTCCGGGATGGACGTCGATGAGTTCGAAGAGGGCCGTTAGGGAATACTACTCCGCGATCTCTGCAGGCTACGATGAGTTGTATGGTGAGGAGCAGTCGGCAAAGCTCGGCGAAGTCCTCAAATTGCTAAGGTTTGAGGGGGACGACGTAGTACTGGATGTCGGTTGTGGTACCGGCTTGATCACGAAGCATATAGGCGAGGGGGTTGGTAGGATCGTCGGCATCGATATTTCCAGGGAGATGGTGGAGAGGGGCAGGCGTAGCGGCATAGAGTTCCTGATTTGCGATGCCGAGAACCTCCCATTCAGGCAGCGGGTATTCGATAAGGTCGTCTCCTTCACGGTGCTCCAGAACTTGACGGATCCGTCCAAGACGCTGGGCGAGATGGGGAGGGCCTGTCAGGGGTATGTGGCGTTGACGGTTCTGAAGGAGGGTTGGTCTCCCCAAAGGGTTGCGCAGTTGGTAGGGCGATACCTTTCGCCCCATCGCGTGCTCGAGCTCGAGAAGGACTTCTTATGTATTGGGAAAGTTAGGTCGAGCGGTCCCTAGGTTCGCCTTTCAGCCGATGGCGTTCTCCTCTTCCTGCTTGGCTCCCTCTCCACTCTCTCCACTCCCTCCAGTATCTGCGACTCTCCAGGTGTCCTTATGCCAAGCATGGCAACGGGATGGCCTCGGCCGCTTATCCTCCCGAGCTGCACGCTGCTCTTGGGGTAGACCAAAAGCGGGGTCTCGCTGAAGGAGCAGAGCTCCTTCAATCTCTCAAGGGCTTGGCCTTGGTAGTTCGAGGCCACTACGACGGCCCTGACCCTGCCATTCGCGACGGCTGAGAGGACGCTGTTGCTGCCCATCAGAACCGTTCCGGTCTTAATCGCGCGGATTATCTGATTCTCGAGGGTCACGCTCATGAACGTCAACTCTCGTCTGATTTTTCGGCTGGGGCATTCTGCGCGAAGTTCATGTATAGCTCAACCAATCCGGTACCTATGGGCACTTCCTCGCCGACTAGGACCCTCTCGGTCATCCCCTGCAGCCTGTCTACCTCGCCCCCTAGGGCCCCTGCTATCAAGATCGGTATTGTCCTTTCGAAAGCGGCCCTGGCAAGTATGCTGGCCTTCTCCCCACTTATGCCATGCCGGCCAATCTGCCTCACGTATCCCGTGTGGGTCATCGCCGATGCCACCAACATTATGTGCCTTATGTCGACGTCGAGCCCTTGATCTGAAAGGATGTTGACTATCTCGTTGATTACCGCTGCCCTCGCGGCTTCTATGCCGAGCACCTCGGCGATCTCGTGTACGTTATTGGTGATCGTCCTCGTGGGGTCTACGCCCTGAGTCGTCAGGACCTCTGAGAAGTTAGATCCGTCCGTGAAGATGACCCATTCGTTCGCTCGCTGACTGACCGTTACCCTGTTCACCCCCAGAAGCCCGGATATGGGTGTCTTGCCGATCTTCTGCGCCACCTTCATCAGCTCGCTTGAGAGCTTGGTGCCATCTTGGGTCGTTGACGGCTTTCTTACTATCCTTATCAAGGTCTTGTTCACCACTTCGTACTTGTAGCCAGAGGTCTCGATCGACTTCATGATGGCGTCAAGCTTCGTGTCTCGCTCCTTCAGGTGCGCCTCGTTTGGCGTCACCGTCACCGAGTCCGAAGTGAGGTCGGCGGTGACTGAAGCCACGTCGGCGATTGTCGTGTAAACGAGCCTCTTGGCAAGTGCTGTTGCCGCCTGCCTAGAGGAGGAGTGCTTCTTGTCCAAGTAGACCGTCATCATGGGGGTCTTGGCCGTCTTTCTGGCATCTAGTATCTCAATCAGCCTGGGTAGGCCAAGAGTTACGTCCGCTTCCTTTACCCCAGCGTAGTGAAATGTCCTGAGCGTCATCTGCGTTCCTGGCTCGCCTATTGATTGGGCGGCGACTACACCCACCGCTTCTCCCGGCTCGACGGCCGATTTCTTGAATTCCCTGACGACGTCCTTTATGACCGTGTCAAGGTTCTTTGTAGGCACCTTGTATTTCTCCAAGGCCTTCTCCGTCTCAGCAAGGAGCTTGCTCGGCAGCAACCTGCTTCTGGACTTTATCTTGAGCTTGATGGTCTCCTTTGGCGCTGGCGTCCCGGGCTCCATTGTGAGTTTGAGCCGTTCCACCAATCTGTCGACGTTCACACCCTTACCATGATCGCTCTTGGCCGGATCTACCCCATCGTCGCCGTATATGAACTCCACGATGTTGCCCTGCGGATCCCTTACGGTGTTGTCATACTCCACTCTGAAGGATTCGAGCGCGTTGATGAGCCTCCTCTGCAGGTAGCCACTCTGTTGCGTCCTGACGGCGGTGTCGACCAGCCCCTCCCTCCCACCCATGGCGTGGTAGAAGAACTCAGTGGGCTTCAATCCCGTTAGGAAGTTGGACGGTATGAATCCCCTTGCAAGCGGACCGATGTCACCGGGTTTGAAGTGCGGCAAAGCCCTCTCAAAGTACCCCCTATGGATCCTCTGTCCTCTCACATGTTGCTGTCCCAAGCATGCGATCATGTGGCCTATGTTCAGCTCCGAACCCCTTGCTCCCGTGCGGGTCATGACGACACCGCTGTTCTCAAGTCCGAGGCTTCTGGAGGCTATGTTCCCGGCCTTCGTCCTGACTTCCGAGAGGGCGTCCATTATGAACGCTTCTAAGCTCTCTTCAGGCGAGAGCCCCCTGATCCTCTCGAGCACGCCTGACCTGTAATCTTGGATGATCTTTGAGACCTTGTCATTAGCCGAGCGCACGATCTCGTCGATCTTCTCCCTTTTATCGTCGGGTAGCAGGAGATCCTCATAGGAGTAGGAGAATCCGCGCATCTGGATGAAGGCGCTGATCATCCTGACCACGGAGGTGAGGAACTCCTGTCCGATCTTCGAACCAGAATCCCTTATCACCCTATGAAGGAGCGTTTCGGATTTCTCCGCTCCTATCGTGGCCTGGTCTATTACACCTGAAACGAGCTTCCCTTTCTTGATGACCACGTACGCGTCGTATTGGCAATCGTCTTCCTTGCACTTGTCGCATTTGTGACATATGCTCGCTCGCGTAACGAAATTGAACTCCTTGGGCAGGAGCATGCTGAATGCCTGCTTTCCGGTCCAGCGTTGCGTCGGCTCCTGGACCTTTGGTTTCGGAAGATCCCCGCGATATCCTGCCGCATAGAGGATCGTGCATAACGCCGACTTGTCCAGGAGCGTCTCCCTCCTTGTCAGCAGATAAGCTCCAGTTATGAAGTCCCTAATCGCCCCTATGATCGGCCCGCCGTACCTCGGCGATAGGAAGTGGTTCCGAACCTCCAGCAATATCATCGCCTCGGTTAAGGCCTCCGTGCTCTGCGGCACGTGGAGGTTCATCTCGTCGCCATCAAAGTCCGCGTTGTATGGGGGACAGACGGTCGGATTGATCCTGAACGTCCTGTATGGGAGCACCTTGACCCTATGGCCGAGTATTGAGATCCTGTGAAGCGAAGGTTGCCTGTTGAAGATCACTATGTCCCCGTCGGTCAGGTGTCTCTCCACGACGTAGCCTACGTCGAGGCCTTCGGAGAGCTTCTCCCGGTCAGTGACGTAATCCAGCCTGATCCTCGCTCCGTCCGGTCGGATCAGGTAGACGGCACCCGGATGCTTCGTGGGCCCGTTCTTCACCAGTTCCCTCAGCCAATCCTTGTTCCAATCCGTGACCCTCTCCGGAATTGTTAGTTTCGTGGCCACTTCGATCGGTATCCCGACCTCGTCCACGCTGATGTTCGGATCTGGCGAGATCACGGTGCGGGATGAGAAGTCCACCCTCTTGCCAGAAAGGTTGCTTCTGAATCTCCCCTCCTTCCCCTTGAGCCTCTGGGACAGGGTTTTCAAGGTCTTCCCGGTCCTGTGTTTCGACGGGGGGACCCCGCTCGCCTCGTTATCGATGTAAGTCGTGATGTGATATTGTAGGAGGTCTGCGTGGTCTTGCACTATAAGCGGCGAGGCTCCGCTCTCAAGATAGTCCTTGACCCTTCTTGCGGTCCTGACGATATCGACGAGCTTGTGCGTTAGATCGTCCTCGGATCGCTCTCCGCTCTCGAGGGTAATGGAAGGGCGGACGAAGACCGGGGGGACTGGGACGACCTGGAGGACCATCCATTCCGGACGGGCAACTTTGTAGTCCAGTCCTAAGAGTATGCAGTCCTCGTCCGATATCCTCTCTAGCCTCTCCCTTATCATGCCAGGGGTTAGCTTGGTCGTAACGCCCTCCGGAGACGCTTCGTTATAACTGGAGGGGTGGGTGAATTGGATGATGTACTGGTCCGCGCCGCAGTGTGGGCACCTTGACATCTTCTTCGCGTCCCTAAGTATCTGCATCGAGAAGCGTTTTGGAACCTCTCCTAGGCTTTCGAGGGAATCGGCCATCGCCTTATTATACTCGGCTATCTTCTGCTCCGAGAGGAGTATCCTGCCACAGCTCCTGCAGGTCGCAGAAAGTAGTTGGTGAATGGTCTTGGAGAAACCCACGTGGATAGCCGGAACTGGCAGCTCTATGTGGCCATAATGGCCCGGACAATTCTGAGCCGTGTTACCGCACGTCCTGCACCTCTGCCGGGGCTCGATGGTGCCGAGCCTCAGGTCCATAACGCCCGCACTTATCGGCAGGCCATCTTCGTCGTAGGTTTCCTCCGAGACGACATCGACGACCGACATCTTGCGTATCTCGCTCGGGGAGAGAACTCCGAACTTCACTGAGTCGAGGAATTTGAAATCGGTCTCCTGACTCATCTAAACCCTCTCCTTCAGGACAAGCCTTGGCGAGAAACACAAGCTCATCAGCTCCTGTAGTAAGAGCTTAAAGGCATAGGACATCTGAACTGGCGATATTACGGCCGCCTTCTCGCACGTCCTGCAGACATACCTGCGTTGCTTGCTGTCGTAGTATGCTATGTAACCGCAATTCTCGCAGATGTAGATGATCGCCCTGTCAGATTCCTCAAGCAAACGATCTTGGAGGAGCCTGGCGGCACCGTGCCCCACGAGGCAGTCACGTTCCATCTCCCCGAACCTCAGGCCACCACCCCTCGCTCTCCCTTCAGTCGGCTGTCGCGTCAGGAGCTGGACTTGTCCCCTTGCCCTCGCATGGATCTTGTCCTTCACCATGTGATGCAGCCTTTGGTAGTACACGATGCCGACGAAGACCTCTACCTCCAGGGGTTCACCCGTTATCCCGTTGTACATCACCTCGTTGCCCGAGGGCATGAAACCATAGTTCAGGAGGACCTTCCTGATCTCCTCTGTTGGCGTGTGGGTGAACGGAGTACCTGAGAACTGCTTTCCAGTGGCAGCGGCCGCCTTCCCTGCAAGGGACTCGAGGAAATGCCCGACCGTCATCCTCGATGGGATGGCGTGCGGGTTGAGTATGGCGTCCGGAACGAGGCCCGTCTCTGTGAACGGGAGATCCTCCTGTTGAATGAGCATGCCCACGACGCCCTTCTGGCCGTGCCTTGAGGCGAACTTGTCTCCAACTTCGGGTATTCTAGTATCCCTGACCTTCACCTTCACGAGCTTGTTCATGTCCCGGGTTTCCGTAACAAGAACGGAGTCAACGACTCCGTCTTCCGAACCCATAACGGCGACTGAGGTGTCCCTCCTGGTCGGCCCTTTCACCCCTATCTCCTTGTATTCCTCCAGGAACCTCGGGGGGCTTGTCCTCCCTATCAATACGTCGCCGGAATTGACTGGCGTCTCAGGGGTAACCAACCCATCGCCCTCGAGGTACCTGTAGAACTCTTCGCTCCGATATCCCTTGGATGATGATTCTGGAATCTCCATCTTGTCCCATTCGCCCACTGCATAGAGCCTCGACTCCGCCTCGTACATCCTGTACGTGGTGGACCTGGCCAGACCCCTCTCAACGGATGCCTTGTTCAATACTATCGCATCCTCCATGTTATAGGGGTGTGAGAGCAGGGCTACGACGAAGTTCTGTCCCAGGGGCCTGCTGTCCAACCCTATCACCTTCAGGACATCCGTCTTGACGAGCGGCCTCTGGGGCGTGTGGGTCATGTGGGAACGCGAGTTCACGCTCATCTTGATGTTCGACATCGGGTAGCCTAACGCCTGCTTTGCCATGGCAGCCTCGTACGAGTTCCTCGGGGAATGGTTGTGTTCAGCGAATGGAATCAGGGAAGTCGTTACGCTGAGGATCGCGTGCGGCGATATCTCCATGTGGGTGGTCTCGGGCTGTATGCCTGAGAAATCCGTCGCGATCAGGGTGTTTTCCTCTTCCTCGGCGTCGAGCAGCTCGATGATGCCGTTGTTGATGAGATCGATCCACGAGAGCTCGCCTGACTGGAGTTTCTTCAGTTCCTCCATGCCAAGGGTTGGCATCCCATCTTGTACTCTGATGAGAGGCCTCCTCACCCTGCCCGCATCGCAGTTTATGTGAATTTCCTTGATGATGTATGTACCATAGGCATACGTGTACCGGACTATGTTCACGTCCGACGGTATCTTCCCCCGCCGTCTCAGCCTCCTGACTTCTGATACGAGGGCCTCGTCAACTGGAGAGAAGCCGAGGAGAGTCCCATCGAGGAATACCTTCGCGCCCTCGCGCCTCAGTTCAGGCGAAGACTGATCAAATGGAACAACGCCCAAGGTGTAGGACATCTTCTTGACTTCCTCGATTGACTCGACTGTCACGGAGAGGACAGCGCTCAGGCTCAGGTTCTTCACCAATCCGCAATTGCTCCCTTCAGGGGTCTCGTTGGGGTCTATCCTCCCCCAATGCGTGGAGTGCAGGTCTCTGGCCTCGAAGTTCGGTTGGCTCCTGCTGAGCGGCGATTGTATTCTACGCAAGTGGCTGAGCATGGACAGGTAGTTCGTCCTATCGAGAAGTTGCGTTATGCCGACTATGTTCCTCCCCCAGTTTCCGGTTGATATGGCATGGCTGATCCTGTCCGTGACTATGCTGGTAGTCACTATGCCAGCGATCGACTTGACATATCCTCTCCTGAAAGTCGTTCTCTCAAGCTGATACCTTATGTCGCTAACCATCTTCCTGAAGGCCGTCCTGAAGAGTTCGGCGAGAAGTGGGCCTGCCAGCCGTACACGCTTGTTCCCATAATGGTCCTTGTCATCGGCGCTCCTCCACTTGAGTTTCAAAGACAGGACCCTGTTGGCCATCTCGCACAGGAAGATGGCCTTGTTCCTCCGGACAGATGGTGACCTATCGAGATGGGGCAGGAGAACCCTGTCCAGCAAAGACTCGGCCCTCCTTTTCCTCACGGGTTCGGCTTGTCCATGAGCCGCCCTATTTCCGATATAGAGAACCGCATCGCCTTGCGCGTAGATGCCTGCCGCTTCATCAAAGGACGCCTGTAGGAGATCTTGAACCTCCGGGTAGGGTGAAACGGTCTCAGCGATCTCCCTGTCCGACTCCATTCCCAGTGCCTTCAATACCACGATGAATGGGAGCTCTGTAGCAACTCCTGGCAAGTAAACCCTCAGGGCCTCGTTCCTCCCCCTAAGCCTGACTTCCACCCTTGTCCTGTATCCGACCGTCGAGGAGAAAACCTTCGAGGTATACAGTTTGTACGAGCCAACGTCCTTCTCATCCGTGATTATCCTATTGGGTGCGAGATCCTCGAGTCCGACTATCACCCTCTCGGAGCCATTTATCACGAAATATCCGCCTGGGTCGAGCGGATCCTCGCCTTTTGCCGACAGCTCATGCGGGTCAAATTGGGAAAGGTTGCAGATCCTGGACTTCAGCATAACCGGTATGTCGCCTATGTGAACCTTCTCCGGCGGATGGGCCCTTCCCTCCCTTATCTCGCTCATCTCGAGGTAGATGGGGGATGAATAGCTCAGGTTTCTGAGCCTGGCCTCTAACGGGTAGATCTCGTGAGGTGCACCACTCGACTCTATTATGCGCGGAGCACCTACGGTGACCTTCCCAAGTCGTATGGAATACTGCGCCTCGGGAAGCGTTATGTGTATCTCCTTCACTTCGTCGACGATCTTTTGCAGTCCCTTCTCAATGAATTCGTCGTACGAATCCAGATGTTGCCTTGCCAGACCGACTTCCTTGAAGAAGATCTCCAAAACTGACCATAGATCTTCGGGATACAATTCGATCGGGGATGACAATCGCTAACCCTCCACAACGTAGCGATAGAAGTGGGAGATGCCCGCTGTGGGGCTCTTCTTGGTGATCCGGATTATCTCACCCGAAATGGCGCCGATGGCCTTAACGCAGGGATCGGAGGAGAGGATCTGGGGCAATTGGAACGGTTTTATACCGAATCTTTGGAGAAGCTGCTCCTTTTCTTCGGGGCTCAATCTTTCGTGTTTCGGTACAAGGGAGTGCCTTAAGACATTGAACTCGGGCTTTATACTCAAACAATACACCAACCTAAGGGGGCTAGTACTAGCAGAATGTTAAATGCGCCTATAACGCCTATATAAATCTTAACAGGAGCTCTAGCGCTCAGCCTCGGCCTGACGGGCGATGGGGTACGGCCTTAGGAGCCCTGTTCCTTGGGCACGGGTTGAGGAGGTGAAACGAGTATGACGTTATCGCCTCTGACGATGATCTGGCCCAGTTTTGCGGTCTCCTCCCCCTTCAGCTCCACGGCTTCGGAGAGCACTAGGTTCAAGTGGATGTCGTAGCCAGTGAGGACGCCCCGAATACCTCCCCCTCCCCGTAACCTAATGAGGACGTTCTTGCCAAGCGATTCCTCAAGTATCTTCATGACAGGCTCAGACGTTGACATTTCCGTCACCTTTGGTCACATGGGCTTTTTTATAAGGTTACTTGCCCCCGTTTGGGCAGTGTGCTCTGTCATGACATCTGAGACTTCTGATAGGCCTCTATCGGAGTCCTGTATCCCAAGCTCTGATGGATCCTAATAAGGTTGTAGAAGCGAACGGCATCTTCCAGGCTTTTGTACCTGCTCAGC